>JAEEGL010732120.1_pt1 | contig 15502 bp, 14 predicted proteins | sample 9134231 | NCBI WGS metagenome assembly JAEEGL01 (sample SAMN16246548, study PRJNA631951) | gut metagenome | biome: gut microbiome; feature: rumen; material: fiber-attached | host: Bos | place: Iran: Karaj | collected 2018-10
AATTCCTTTCAGGTAAAGCTCTACTTTGCGAGAGTAATTCTCGAGGAGGTGGTTAAATGAAGATCACACTAAGTTTCAATTCCTTTCAGGTAAAGCTCTACATTGTGCGAGTTTGAAAATGTATGTTCAAAATGAACGGAAAGTTTCAATTCCTTTCAGGTAAAGCTCTACGGGCGCGGAAAGGAGAAGAGCGGTAATGTATGAAAAGTTTCAATTCCTTTCAGGTAAAGCTCTACTTTGCGAGAGTAATTCTCGAGGAGGTGGTTAAATGAAGATCACACTAAGTTTCAATTCCTTTCAGGTAAAGCTCTACTTGTCGCCAACTGCCTGAGTAAGCGGATGTAAACTTTGAGTTTCAATTCCTTTCAGGTAAAGCTCTACAAAAAAAATGGTAATGAAAGGAGGAAATACCATGTTTCAATTCCTTTCAGGTAAAGCTCTACAAATCAGGCTCCAGGAAAATCGGGAAAAGCAATTTATCTAAAGTTTCAATTCCTTTCAGGTAAAGCTCTACAAGGGCGGAGAGGTAGCCTACAACGAAGAGCAAGACCGCATCGTTTCAATTCCTTTCAGGTAAAGCTCTACTTGCTTGCGGAATACTTATGGGCAGCGAATGCGCTGTTTCAATTCCTTTCAGGTAAAGCTCTACGCTGCGCTTACAAAACCGGCGTTCCCGTCCTCATTACGTTTCAATTCCTTTCAGGTAAAGCTCTACGCAAGCGGGGAACTTTCGGACTTCTGGCAACAGATTTTGGGTTTCAATTCCTTTCAGGTAAAGCTCTACCGGCTTAAACTGTGAGCAAGGCGAGAAATACGGGTGGCGGTTTCAATTCCTTTCAGGTAAAGCTCTACTACACTCGCACCACTTACACAGTTGACACAGAAGTTTGGGTTTCAATTCCTCTCAGGTAAAGCTCTACAATTAGACTCCAACGTGAAAGAGAGGAAATTATCGTTTCAATTCCTTTCAGGTAAAGCTCTACGCAACCCAAGCTCTTATGTGAAGATGCGCTCAAAGAAGTTTCAATTCCTTTCAGGTAAAGCTCTACTCCAGAGTATGTTGCTAAGAGCGGAAACCGCACAGGGTTTCAATTCCTTTCAGGTAAAGCTCTACTTAAAATGTCAAACGCAGTTGAAAACTTAAAGAAAAGTTTCAATTCCTTTCAGGTAAAGCTCTACCAGGCAGACTTCACGGGCAAGGCTTACGGGTGGTGGTTTCAATTCCTTTCAGGTAAAGCTCTACTATTCGCTCACTCTGACATGCTGCCAGATTCCAATTGAAAAGTGTTTCAATTCCTTTCAGGTAAAGCTCTACTAAGCCATTCAGATTCAGCCTGTCGACACTCGTTAAGTTTCAATTCCTTTCAGGTAAAGCTCTACGAAAAAGGAAACAGAGAACGTTATTTCAACTGAAGAAAGTTTCAATTCCTTTCAGGTAAAGCTCTACAGGCCTCGAGACAATTCACCCGAAGCTGTGGCTGCGTTTGTTTCAATTCCTTTCAGGTAAAGCTCTACATTTGGGGCGAGAAGAGGGTTTCTCGAGTGACGATTAAACGTTTCAATTCCTTTCAGGTAAAGCTCTACCTTTAGATCGCACATTAATTCATAGGAGGAAGTATTATGAAGGTTTCAATTCCTTTCAGGTAAAGCTCTACGGAATAAACCTACAACAGTTGTGGAAGCTATTCATGTTTCAATTCCTTTCAGGTAAAGCTCTACTGTACCTTAGAAACGGCAGAAGGCAAGACCTTTTTTGTGTTTCAATTCCTTTCAGGTAAAGCTCTACATGCTCAATAATAAGAAAAATATCTCCGGACATAATGTTTCAATTCCTTTCAGGTAAAGCTCTACATGATAGCTTCAAGGCTATTTTGGGGAGCAGCATTTACCGTTTCAATTCCTTTCAGGTAAAGCTCTACTGGACAAGTTCCAAAGATTACAAGAAGCGAACGCCGTTTCAATTCCTTTCAGGTAAAGCTCTACATTTATGAATTCAACAGCATGTCGATGTTTCTTTCCTTTGTGTTTCAATTCCTTTCAGGTAAAGCTCTACTAAACCCAAATAATCGCAAAATTTACAACTAGTATAATGAGAGTTTCAATTCCTTTCAGGTAAAGCTCTACAAATGTAATAGTCATAGTTTAAGTAATCAATTTCCTCTTTTTAGACTCTTTTAGCGTCGTTTCTCTGCAAAAAGTCGGTCAACCTTTTTGTCACATTCGTTCAAAACATTCATTTTTCAATGTTCTTAAAATTTCCATTTTCTGTTTTGAACTTGACCGACTTTTTGCAGTTTTTCTGTCGCAATTTCCTTATTTCGTTTGCCAATTTGGCTCACGCTTTTTCATTATACCACTGCAACGGTTGTTTTTTCAACATTTCTGTGCAGCGATTATTCTATTTAAGGTATCTTCGGCAGGTTTTCATAACCTTTGCATCTCTTTTGGAATTTACATCATAGGTCAGTATTACAAACATATGCTATTTCACTTTTAATATTTTGGTTTACCGTTCCAATTGCTGTTGTAATTCGATTTGCCACCTTTATTGCCATGGAAAGAGCCACTGTTTTGTCTTCCTTCCTCACAAGTTTTGTGTAAAAGCGCCTTTCCACCATTCTGTTCTCCTATTTCAGGCAACAGCTTTTGCGGTTCCTTTCCCAGCTTGAAATTATCTGTAAACCACTGGTGTGAGGCATGCGCATTGCTACCGTCATTGTAAGGCTGTCCATCTTCTTTGACTATGCTTGGATACTCAACCGGATATTTGCATGCCTTCAAATCAGTTATTTCAAGCAGCTTATTTACCGCATCCGAACGCAGAAGATTGATATCCTCACTAGCCTTTACCTTTGGCTTTTCTTCTTTAGCTACCGCATACGTTTCTCCATCGAAGCTTCTATCCACTTTTGACAGTACTCTGATTTTTGCGCTGCCAAGGCCTATAGGTTTGCCATGGCCAATCTTATGACAGTGAGCATAAGTTTCTTCGTTGGATCCCAATGTCAAAGTCCAAAGCAGAGCATCCAGTTTTTCGGCAGTAATCTTATCATAGTACACCTTAAATCTGAACTTGCTTCCCTCGTTTAGAACTTCTACTGTCGCATTTCTTTTGGTTTTTAAATTGCGCGGATCCGCATAGTATCTGCCTTCGGTTCCATGCCAGTAAAACTTTCTGCCACGGAGTTCAAAGGTTTGGCTGTCATATGACCACTTTTCCGATATGCCGTTATTCATCCTTCTTAAATAGAAAGGCATATAGGATGTTTTTGGCCCTGCAAGTTCCCGCAAGGTTACGTATGTTCCCTCTCCTATCCCGCCTGCGTTTTCCAGTGCTGCATCTGTAACTCTGACTCTCGAAACAGCGCTCTTCCCCGCTCCCGGCGCAAGTCCGAACAATCTGCAAGCAGGGCAGGCATTTTCTCTATCCTTGCAAGCCTTAAATTTGCCAATTTTATCCCCCATAGTCTTAGCATATGCCGCTCGACCTATATTCGCTACTGAAAGATGAATGTTTTCTACGTCTCCCTCTTCAGGAAACGGCATGTACCAAATTGGATAATACTCTCCTTTTTTCAGCTTACTGTAATCTCTTCCCTTGTAGAAGGCTCTGCCCTCGGCGTTTCTGTTAACCTTTGGATCGTTATAAATTTTTATTGTTTCATTAAGGCTTTTTACTGCCTTTTTTATGATTTCAGAGCCGTTGTTTTTAAACTTTTCTTCCCTGCCTTTGCAAAAAACGCTTTCGAAGTGCTTTCTACTCCCAAAAGGCTCACCGATGCATATATAACCCTCTTTTAAGTCTCCTCTCAGATTATCTTCAAAATACATTTCTTTGATAAAGACACTGTTCGTCTTAAATCCTTTGCTGGTATCAAAATACACCTCGCCGGATTTATCTTCCAACGGCTTAATATATACTTTCTGCCCATATCTGAACTTCCCGGCTTTTTTAATTTCTTCCTTCGGAACTTTATAAACGGATACTTTATTATATGGACTGTATTCTTGCTTAAACCTATCGTCCTCAGAATCTTTTACTGCAAAAATATAACGTTTTGCACTAAACAGGTGATACTCCCCGTTTTCGTCCAGATACAATAGTCCGGGGTAAAATGCATCTCTTGTCGTCCTATATGTTATATTCGCGCTCTCATCCACCGTCACCATGCATGATTGCGTTGCCGCCTCATATACGCTCCTAATTGTTCCGCGTATAGAACTTCCAGGAATCATTGGATTACCTTCAGGGTCGCGCATAAAAGGATATCTATTATGCTCTTCCTCTTTGCCTTTCTCATTTTTAATTTTTACAATCTCCACTTTATCCGTATCCGGAATGCAAAGAGGTGATTTTGCTATAAGTTCACACTCAAGGTATCCTGTTTTCAGTTCTTTCTCGTTTGAGTCTGAGATTGCATGTCTTTCAGGTTCGCCGGCGAAATCCACTGGTACGAAATTATAAGGATTTATAAATTTCCCTTTCTCACTATTGAGATTGTTATAGTTTTCCCTTGCCATCTATTTTCCCTCCACAAGCTCCACGATACGCCAGTCTTCAACTCTGGCCTGACCGGTTTCTTCATACTTTCCAAGATAGTAACGGATTCTGATTTTTGCATTACTTTTCTTCGTAAGCGGCAGGTTATATTCTCCGCCGCCCGTCGCGCGAACCTTGTCTCCTGCTCCGATACTTTTGTCGTCTATATCCAAATACTGCACTTCGTCGAAGTATTCTCTGCCTCCATCGGCATCCGACAGTACTCTGCAGCCGAGCTCTGCTCCCATTTCCGTTCTTGAAATTTTGAGTTCACTTTCTTTGTCAAAAATGCGGATTTCCAAAACCTTTTCTCCTTCATTCTCGAGTTTAACTCTTTCCTCAGAAGGCCATTTGTCCACAACATATTGATCTGTCAATGCGGCAATTATAAAGCCGCTCGAAATCTTCTCCACTGCATCTTTTAAGAAATCTGCAACTGTTATTTTTTCTGCCATATCAAAATACCTCTTCTATTTTTTCCAGAACAAACTTATATGCTTCAGCCTCAGAATGCATTGCTTCGCCATTTATTTCAGTGATTTTAAACAAACCTCTGCCTATGGAGGTTTCACCTCCTATCGCCATAAAACCAAAATGCAAGTCCGTGATGGCCGCCGCAAGAGCCTTCTTCTCAATATCAGTCATATTTCTTTTACCGACGGAGTTCCACCCAATCTTGAGTTCTGTCGTACCGCCGTAATAGGTTTTCTCGGTAAATAGCGCACTGTCTTTTGCTCCTCCGGAAAAGCGGTCGATTGCGTTTCGTGACAAAGCCTTCCCTTTTGCACCCTCTATGCGCGATTCGCTAAAACGAATATTAGAACGGCTTTTTGCATTCGCCCCGTTTCCTTTCACATAGCCGAATATACTGTTCTCACCTTTCTCTATTTCAAACTCCTCCATCCTGTGGCGGAAAGATCCTGCCCATGAAGTTCCGGGGATAACCGGTGTATCATCATAAAGTGTCAGCTGTTCGAAATCCGGCACGGCCTTTCCGTTCTCCGCGACTTCAGTGGTATATTTGCGTATTGAAATCCCACCTACCTGCCTCAGGCAAATGCGAAGCTCCTTTGGGCAGCAGTCTGTAGCTGCATTGCTTTTTTTCCATTCGCTGTATTCGAAGATGTCAAATTCTAGCCACTTTTCGAGTTTTTCCTTTTTATCCAAAGAAAACTCTGCAGTTTCAACCGATTCTACATCTATTTCGCCATAGCCGCGCATACTCTTGCCACCAAAACGGATTTCTCCATCTGCAAAAAGCTTCGCGATTTTGCTTAATATGTCTTCGCTATGCCTTTCATCAAAACTTTGCTCGACATAAGTTTCAAACCTTACACATTCACCGGGTTCCAGCACTTCCATGTCGAATTTCGCGCCTTTTTTAGCTGTCTTGTATTCATCAAGTGCCACGCTGTCTCTGATAGTGATATGTTTCTCAATATCCGCTGTTTTAATTTCCTTTGGAATGCCGGCATCATAAAAAATTACGCTGCTGTTCACATTTATTCCTTTAGGTCCAACATCCCCGAGGTATTCTTTAACCAGAGCCTCTGTATTCTCGTTTTGGCACAGTTTTTCCCTAACCACACCGGCAATCGATGATGCAGGGATATATGGCCTTCCTTGCGAATCTTTGGCAAGATCCTTGTCTGTTACATCATTTTCGCCCGATCCAAGCATTAGAGGCGAAGCAAGCCTGAATGTTATTCGGCAATATTTCTTTCTTAAAATTCTATCCATATCAGTCTCTCCCCTCGTACTTTCTGTGCGTCAGAATAGCTAAGGCATATTTACCCCAGCGGTTTCCCATTTCTTTACTATTTTCCTCTTTACTGAACACAGTTGCTATTTTTTCTGACAGACCACTATCAGCCATATTCTTGAATTCTTCAATACTCCTTAAAAGTTGCTTTCCATTCTCCTTTGTGGATTCTGTTTTTATAGAGTCAATTCGGGCTTTAAGGTTCTCAAAAGCGGCGTTAGAGTCGTTGTTGTTCTCTGCCAAGCTTTCTTTTACCATCAAGGTAATCCTGCCCACCGCGGTGTTACTTATATTTTTTAATGTCTTTTCTGTTATCGCCTCATTAATTTTTTCTTCCAGCAAACGATCAAAAACAGTCGGTGTTATCAACTTCTTTGCATCATTTGATATAGTTTGTTTCTTCTCGTCCTCAGCAGTCACCTTTTTCATCCGTGGCGCTCCGTAAACATATCCTTTGGCCGCATCCGCAAAAACCTGACCGTAGCCTTCCATACGGCGTCCGCCTATTGTATACATGCCTTTATTTAATTGCTTTCCCGGGTTTTTAAGTACCAAAAAGCTGCCGGCCTTGATAACAGGCACTGCAGGTTTCCTTAGGTTCCAAACTCCGAGATAGCCCGTAGCGAGGCCTGTTATCAAGCCTGATATATATTCTTCGCTTTGCACCGCACCTTCGATACCGAGTTCTTTTGACACGATTTCCGTTACCTCATCGTAGAAAACCGTAGGGTTACCTTCTTGATTATATAAAACTGCATCCGAAAGGAAAGTAATCAGGATATCGCCGATTATTTCTCCTTCCTTTTCTTTTTGATTTCCGCCATTGAAAGGAATCAATCTGCATTTTCCATACTGCGCAGCCTTTGACTTTCCAAAGTATAAATCATCCTGAAGCAGTAACCCTTTAATTTCATCAGCATACTTTTTAGGCACAACAATACTGCCCGCAAATTTCTGACGTTCGCGAACAACTTCATGCGAATATAATATTCCCTCATCGCCGTTTTCGGTTTCATGAGTATTTCTGTGACTATGGTGGTAAGCTACATCCTTTTCAAGTTCATGAATTTTAACTTCGTTTCCTACTGTTACAGAAGCAAACTTACCGCGAAGGGTCTTTGGTTGGTTACCATTTGCCGGATTTTTGCGGTCCTCTTTTTCAAAATTGCAAGGTAGCTCTGCCCCAAGGGTATAGACATACTCTTTTGTTTTCTTTAGCCTGTTAAGATACTCCGGTGCAGGGTAATATATTTCTTTCCCATCATACGGGTAAAGATTTGAATAGATTACCTTGCCGTTTAAGAATAAATCCTTAAACTCATCATCCTCTGCGCTGTGGCCCGGCTGTCTTAAATATCTGCCTGCCAAAGTTCCTAAAATCTGCTGCCCCGGAATGTAATTTTCACTCTCATCTTCAGAAGATGCACTTATCATAAGTGGGCGCACGTTTTCAACAGCAAAGTACAGACGGAAATTATCGTTATCCACCTCTTCGACTTTGAAAAGATCATCCTTGCTATTTCTGTTGTCATATCCTCCTTCGTTTTCTTCGAGCGACATCTTCACATTGCCCAGTCCACGATTTCTCTTAAGGCCTATATGTCTGGTAGCACAAATCGCATCTTTGATTAGTTCTTTATTGTTTTCATCAAAGCTGATTTCTGCCTCAAAAGCAAGGTTACCTCCATCCAGCGGTGATTTTTGATTTACTGTCCTCGTATAGCGCAGTGATCCCTCTACAGCAACTCCATCTTCAAGCTTTGTCTGTCCTACGATATGCGAAAACCTGCCAAATATCGCCTGGGTTGAAAACTCAGGACGATTTGCATTTTTACCTGTTTTTACATCCTCTAAAAGAGCTTCAAAATTCTCGCATTTTATGTGAGCGTTTCCAATCTTAAGTGCGCTGCCTGAGTCGCTGCCTATACGGCCGAAACACTTTTCTATATCTTCCATGCTGTATTTAGCCAAAAGCATCTGCTCCGCAGACTCCCTAATGCATCCTCTGAGTCTTCTCGCCGGAATATAAGGAAAACCAAATTCGTCATAGCAGCTGTCGCTGTCTATGATACCGGCATATGAATAGCCCGATCCGACGCACAAATCCGATTTTAATTCGATTATGATTTTGCCATTCTTAATATTTCCCATCAGTTATTCTCCTTTGGCCTTCATGCCGTTTTCTGCCGTGCGAATGTCTTTCTCCCAAAGATCGTATGAAATGGATATGTCATAGATGATGCCTCTCATCTTTTCCTCTTCAGAATCTAATCTCTTTGACATGTTCTCTTTTTCATTTTCCCGGTCATCATTTTTCTCTTCTTTCGGAGCATGGGCATGCATTCTGTTTATCTCCATTTTAAGAGCAACGCCGCTCTCCTTTGCAGCCGTAGCGAGCCCTTTGATATTCGACCTTCCAAAATGGTCAATGAAATTAAATGCCGGTAAGATGTCATTTTCATAGTCGGTCATGTCTTGACACTGTTTACTGTCGCCCTTTTCCCACATCATCCAAGGCCTGCTGCATTTGATTCCTTCCATCTCTTTTTCACGAATCTTTTCAAGTGATGTGCCTATTGCTCCCTGACAAATGTGGAAGTCTATAAATGCGGCCTCATCGAGATCCACAGCTTTCATTTTCTGCTTTCCGGACTCGCAGGCTTCCTCGGCTATTCTGTAAACATCTGAATATGGTGCATGGCTGTGGAATACAGCTATCCCCGCACATGCGGAGGCGTTATCCCTACTCTTCAGATATTCGAGGTATCCTTTCGCACATGCAAAAGCATCATGGGCATTAACTATGAAGTTTATTTCATCTCCGGCCGAAACAACTATGCGGAAAGGCACGCCTTTGAGCGCCTCTTTTGTACCATCCTCCACATATACCTTTTGTATCTCCTCAGAAAAGCTGCGCAGAGATTGTATTGATTCTTCGTAAGATTTGCCTTTGTCTTCAAGTGCGCTTTGCACCTTTGCGCCCATATTGTTGCCGTCTATGTAAACTATGGCAAGCTGGGACTCCACGCCCTTTTCGGTAACAAGCGCATCAAGATTTCCTTCGTTCTTCCTATAGAAATCTTTTTCAATTTCTGAAATTTCGCTGGCTTCACCTCTCTTTATTCTTTCCATTTCACGATGGAATTTCACAAGCTTTGCCGCACTTTCCTTCGTAAGCTTTCCCTTTACGCCTTTTGATTCAATTGTTTTTATAACAGATTCGGATAAATCTTTCGGATACTCATACTCGACTAAAGGCCTGGTTGTCTTTCTGTCTACCTGAACAATAGGAAGACATGCCCACGGCTCGATGTTGCTTTCCATCGATTCAGCCTTGCGGTGTTTTGCATACAGTTTTTTCCTGTCTTCAACAAAATTCTCAAAGCTTTCAATTTCGATAGCCGTTCCGAGCACTTTGAGTGTACCTATCTTCTCCAAAATGGCTTTCGTAAACTCATATGTGACCTTGCGAAAAGTCTCAAGATCTTTATAAAGAAGATAAAAATTGCCGCCGCCCTCATAAATGACCTCGCCTATATATCCATTTTCAAGGTGATGTTCAAATACACTCGGCGAAAAAGGAGCATGCTCATCGTCAGTCAGATAGCTGTATATCTTGCCACCGCATGCTTTATCTGCCGCTCCCGGCAGATAGTCCTTGAAAATGTCACGGATAATCCATGAGGCTCCGACAATTTCCTGGAGTTTATTCGTGTTGAAAATAAATTTCTGCTTGGCTCTGACATCATACATTGCCAATACGTACTTCCCGCTCATTCTTGTCTCCTTTTCATTTTATTAATCTTTTCAATAAATTAGCATAAATTAGCATCTTCCTTACCCTGCACAAAAATGTTACACTTGTTGTATCGTGCAAGGAGGTTTCGTATGCAGCTTAATCTTATTTTTAGTGTAAAACGCCCTTTATCGTTACCGCTTGGGCACCATGCGGCGCTTCAAGGATTTATTTATAGTATTTTGAGCCATACACCCGAATACTCAGAGTTTTTACATGACACAGGCTATGGCGATGGTCCTCACAGCTTTAAGCTATTTGTATTCAGTACGCTTCGCGGGAAACATATTATTTCAAACGGCCGAATCAGTTACACGGATAAAATCTATTTGGATATAAGGAGTCCAAAAGATGATTTTTGTAAAATTCTTATTCAGTCGCTACAAAACAATTCCGACCTCGAGCTTTTCAGACAACCACTTTACCTCGAGGCATGCAGTTTTTCAAACAAAGCCGTTACTTCCGGTGATGTAACCGTCCGCATGCTGTCGCCACTCACTCTCAGCACAACATACTATGAACAGGAGAAAAAACGTACTCGCTTTATAGCTCCTGTTGATGAGGATTTCAACGATGCTCTTAATAAAAATCTTGCCGATAAATTTGAGGCGGCTTTTCAAAAGAAGCCTGAATCCTTGGTTATGCTCACGCCCGTAGATTTCAGCAAAAATCACAAGTATGTCACCAAATTCAATAACCACATCTATATTAATGCCTGGAACGGAGATTACCGCCTATCCGGGGATCCCGAAATTCTGACTTTTCTCTATAATTCCGGACTCGGCAGCCGTAATTCACAAGGCTTTGGTATGTTTGAATTGATTTAACACCATCGCTTTAATACTACCATAATAACGCCCCTCTCTGCAACGATTTTCCAACAATTGTGAATTTAATAAAAACTAACAAAATAGAGCGGTAATCACCTCCGCTTAGCAATTCTTCCTTCACCGCCTACAGACCTGTTAAGGGCAGGTTTGTGCTGGGCAATTTTCTGCCTTTCATGCTCTCTGCGAGTCGCTGATGTTGATCTTCTATCTGCCTTTTTCCACTCGAAAGTGCCTCCGAAATTTTTGGCATCAGAAAGCTTCCCGTTGCGCTTATGCTCGTTCGCACGACGTGACAGGTCATTTGTTTCACCGACATATGTTATAACACCATTACTATTGCGCAAGCGATACTCCCCCGGTGCCTTTGGAGGTTTTGAGCCTTCCTTGGTAAACGGATTATATTTGCTTGGTCTTCCCGGCTTATAAATTGACATTTTACTCGTCACCTCCTTCAAGTTTGCTGCTAAGTACGAGCGCAGCGATATCAACGATAGCGTATCCAACAATCTTTATAATACCTATAAGCATAATTCTACCTCCTTAATCTCTACCCTTATCTTAATTTGTCGTTATTGCTTTGTTGCTTATTTATAGGTAAAGAAACTATAGACAGTTAACATTTAAATTAAAAAAAAGAGGCAGTATTTTTTTACTGCCTCTTTTTTAATCCTTTAGAACCTCACGGCAAGCGTCAAGAAAATCGCTCCACGACCTGCTCAAGCTTTGCTCTTTGATTCCAAGCCGCTTCGCAATTTCTTTATGCTGTATCGGTTCCCCTCTTTTTAACGTTTCATTAAAAGTGTCTTCGTTATAATAGGCTTTCTCTTTCAGTGCTGTCTTAACCTCATCACTTTCGGCTGCAATTATTGCAAGCTTTGTGGTAAGCACCATGGAAATTTTCGCTTTCTGCCTTTCCTGCAAATGATTGTACACGGTTTCAAAACGTTCGAGATCTTCTTTGACGGTCTCTAAATCGATGATTGCCTGATCCGCATATTCATTAGACTCCTGAGAATCCATCGAATCTATTTCTTCTCCGTCTTTGTCTACGACTGTTCCGGAAATCGGTTTTTCAACTTCCAACGTCAGAAGCTCTTGTGCCTTTTCTTCCGATATTCCCAGGGCTTCAGCCAATTCTTCCGTGTTTAATTCTTTTCCTTTTTCCTGAGACCACCTTTTATAATTCTGTAGGTTCCTGATTGTGCTTTCCGAAATATGTCCGCCTCTATACCCATCCTTGATTACTTCCCTGCTGTTCAGATGCTTGTAGTTGATTTTCCAGGCTTTGCAAAAATAAGCCAAAAAATCGCCTTTCTCGGGCTTATAATTCTTGATACACCAATCTACAGTCTCTACAATTTCCAATCCAAACCATTCATACCCATATTCCTTATATCCGTCTTTGTCCTTTGGCTTACCTTTCGTAGACATCATCAAAAACTCATACAGGTGCTTCGTCATATTTAACGATTCGCGCCTATACGCAGTTGCATCCTTTTCTTTGTCCAGCGAAAACAAGATCCGGGCGCACTCATCGATTTTTTCTTTGTAGTCAGTCATTGTTTTTCCTCCTACATAGAAAGAAGCGTCTTCAGAATCTGTCTCGCCTTTTGCGGATCCTCTTCGTTTATTATATTTGTCACCGAATTAAGGCAATAAAGAGGAATCATGTCGCAAATTCGTGAATCAACAACTTTATTGTCTTCATACTCTGCCTGCCCATAGACAATATTGTCGATGCTGCACTTCAGGAATTTCTCTGCAAAGCTTAATGCGTAGAATACGACGATCGGCAAGTCTTTCGGCCCATAGGTTATATCTGTCATTATATGCGCACCGAATTCTATTTCATCTACAATTCTGCTCATCAGCTGCTCGTGATTATCTTTCTCCTGCGAGAACGTCGAGACTATCTCTGAAAACTCAGCTTTTGCACCCGTGTCTTTACAGATTTTCTCAATTTCATTTCGGCAATACTCGGCATTCTTTTTATAATATGGCTTCCCATCATCCTTGATTAAAAGAATGTATTTCAACTCGTCTTCTTTTGTTACGGTTTGGGATAGAAACGAATTGACAGGATATCTGTATGGCTTGTCTGAGACCGGTAATGACCTGTCCTCACTTCTGCATACGATTTCCGCCACATCTTCTTTCATCGGTATACTGCAAATTATTGTCTTTTTCATATTAACTCTCCCCTTGCATAGGCAACTGTTATGCCAAATCGACTACTTCGTTTTTTACCTTGTCCGGAATGTTTGCAGCCGCATTCTCAAAATCGTCAAGGAATTTTTTTAGTTCCTCCGTCTCAAACTTCTTAACGCTCAATTGCTGCAGCTTGCTCCTATGTATATCTGCGAACCCACCCTTGGCAAATTTCTTCTCCTTTGCATGATTGATTGAGTTTCTTTTTTCGCAGAGGTCTTTGTATCTCTTGATTAGTTCGGCTGCTTCTTTGCACTCTTTCTTTGAATCAATACTGATTTCAAACTTTTTATCTACAAGCTTACCCTCTCTTTTATTATGGCATTCCTTTATCCAGTAATGGTTTATATCGAGAAACTTGTGCTTGTCTTTTTCATCAGCCGCATCAAAAAGCCTTCCGAACTCGTCCAGGATTATCTTTCTATTGTCATTTGCATCACAATAATAGCTTATGCCATTCCAAACGAACTCTTTTGGCATTTTGGACTCGAAAATGGTAATTGCTTGCTGAATGAAGTTCTTTTTAATGCACCAGCGGATTTGATTGACATATTTCATTCTTTGGTTTTCCCGATCCAAATAGCCAAGCAATTCCCCATAATCGTCTTTTATCAAGCCCACAATGAAATCCATTTCGCTTTTTTCTGCGTTTATGTCTTTACTCTCCCAGTCTTTTATAGCTCTGTTCAATTTCTTCAAACCTTCATCAAAGTCATCGACATTACAAAGCTTTATCGCATCAGATATTGAATTTATCGCTTTTGCAATTGATTTTCCTTCTGATTTGCTGAAATAGTCTTCGAGCTGCTTTCCCCAGCCGTAATTCTTGAAAATCTGATATGCCGTTGCAAGGTCATATGCTTTGTATGAATCATTTACGATTTCTATCTCGTTGATTTCATTGTTGGCATTAAAAGCTGTCGCAACTCGTTCAACGACTTCTACTTCTTGCTCGGCCAGAAGTTCTATTACAGTACTAAGTAGCGGTATAGTATTTCGATCCCCTCCTTGCATATCAATATAAAGCTTAACCCGCTTGTCATTGTGAACCGCATCACCAAGTATTTGTTCCCTTGCATCCCACAGCCGCTGCATTCCCGAGCCTTTTACAATATGAAAATTGTTTTCCATAAAGGACTCAATATTTTCATAAAGCTTTGTCCCGGAAAAAACAGACTCTGCTGTTTCGGATGCAGCATCCTCAAGGCCAAATTCGGTTTTGGATTTGCCTAGGCTCAAAAACTCCGATATTCGCGTTTTGTACACACCCACTGCTGAAAGGCTGTCGAATGCTTCAAGTTCTTCAAGCGTTTCCGGTGTTGCAATGACCACTATTCTGTCTATCCTTTTCCCTTCGAGAGCCAGCTTTTGGAAAAAATATTTGCTTCCGGGCTCCAACTGACTAATACCTTTGAAAATAAAGCCCTCTTGGTTCTTGCGCTCATAAGTATTAATCTTCCCTTTAGTTACCGGCAAAGTACTCATCGCCAAAAAAAGAACTCTTTCCGTGCAATTATCTCTTACCTTTTCAATTAATTCCTGTGGTAATTCCATTTAGATACCATCCTTTTCTACATATACTCTCTGAATTTAACAAACGAAAACACTGACTGTTTAACCTTGTTGCCGGCTTCATCCGTGGACTCCGTAGCCACGCGTTCGGAGCAGGCTGAAACAACCTTGATGCCACGTTCCTTCAAAATTTTAAGCACAGCATATGTCAACGTAAACTCCCCCTGTACCATAACTACATCATCGGCACTTTTTATTTTGCTGATAATTAAATCGGCCGAGTCCTGTGCCAAATCTGCTATTTCCTGTTCCGTTGCACAAGAAGAAACCCCGGGAAAGGGCACATCCACTATCTCACCATATTCCGATGCAGCCTCCAGCTGCTTTTTATCCCAACCTACCGACTGGTGATTTGAGAAATTTATAAACACGTCTAATCCCTCCTAAAAAATAATATATCATTATTAAATCGCTCTATCAAGAATTACATAGGTATCACATCACCTTTACACTTATATGTAGCGAAGGTTTCACACAGAATTAACGTTATTGCACAAAAATAAGCAGCCCTTTCGAGCTGTTCGTTGATATCCTGAGGGATATCCTCGCTACCGATATTTGATTTAATCTTATTGAATTTAAAGCGAGGCAGAGCAAATATTTTGCTCTGCCCCGCTTTTTGTTTTATATTTGCAAGTGGGAAATTAGATGCTTTTTAGATTGCCTTTAATGCCTGCTCGAGGTCGGCAATAATGTCCTCTGCATTCTCAAGACCTACGGAGAGTCTGATGAGGCCGCCTGCGATGCCGCTAGCCTTGAGCTCTTCCTCTGTGTAAGTTGAGTGAGTCATTGAA
>JAEEGL010830636.1_pt1 | contig 15502 bp, 16 predicted proteins | sample 9134231 | NCBI WGS metagenome assembly JAEEGL01 (sample SAMN16246548, study PRJNA631951) | gut metagenome | biome: gut microbiome; feature: rumen; material: fiber-attached | host: Bos | place: Iran: Karaj | collected 2018-10
TAAATCAGTTTATCCTGCAGCTGCCGGACCTTTTCCCCGCGGTTGCCGAAGTGCATGGTAATATCAGCCACATCGTGTACGGTACCGTATCCGAGGATGCGGCTGTAATTGAGATCATAGACATCGCGCGCTACGGCGGAGGGCTTGTTTCCTTCAATTACATGAACCAGGATTTTTCCGGTTTCCTTATCTCTTGTGCAGAATTCAACCATGGCGACATGATCCGTATCCTCATCGCTGGTCCAGGTGAAAAAAACCCAGTCGCCGGGCTGAGGGATATAATCCCCCGACTTTATGAAGGAAGAAGCGCCCTTCAGCCATTCATACCCCCAGCCTTCCACCTCGCCCTTCCGGATGACATAGCGTCCTGCCTCGATAAACCAGGCCCTGCCCTCATTGGAACCGGAGTAGAGCGGATAGACGTTTTTGAGAAGCGAAGTCCCATAACGCTGATCCACCTGATCAACGCACCAGCACTGGAATTCCGCGCACCACTGGCAATAGGGATCTCCGGCCCACTCGCCGTACTTGGTGCGGCCGTGTTCACCCTCTGTATATCCGATTTCAGCGGAAGCAACCTCCAGCAGATGTTCGACATAATCAGGAACAGGCCACTGCGGCGGGATCGTTTCCTCTTCCGCACATGCCGCAATCAAAGGACAAAACAGAATCAGAAGAAACAGAATCAGCCTGCGTGCATGAAGCATTCAAATCCCTCGCTTCTGAAGTATTCCGTGATAAAGAGTGAAAAACAGGCGGGTGCTGAGAACACCCGCCTGTATCATCGAAACAAGAATTATTTAATTTCGACAGTAGCGCCGACAGCCTTGAACTGCTCAGCGATCTTTTCGGCTTCTTCCTTGGAGACGGCTTCCTTGATGGTCTTGGGAGCGGATTCAACCAAATCCTTGGCTTCCTTCAGGCCCAGGCCGGAAACGACTTCACGGACGACCTTGATAACCTTGATCTTTTCAGAACCGGCATCCTTCAGCACAACGTCGAACTCGGTCTTCTCTTCAACCTCGGCGGCAGCGGCAGCGCCCGCAGCGGGACCGCCGGCAACGGCGATCGCGCCGGTCACGCCGAACTTTTCTTTCATTGCATCAACCAGTTCCTTAACCTGCAGCAGGGTCATGGACTCTACAGCTTCGAGAATCTCCTGAATATTCATTATTGCTTCCTCCAATTATTTTTGTTTGTTACGCGGCCGTCAGGCCGCTGCGGTGATCAGGCTGCTTCCTTCTTCTCGGCAATCTGCTCGAGGACGGAAACGAGCGCAGAAACAGGGGAGACCAGACAGCCGACCATGGTAGCCAGCAGTTCCTCCCGGCTGGGAGTGGCGGCCAGCGCTTTGACGGCGGCAACATCCATGATCTCGGTGCCCATAAGACCTCCCTTGATTTCGATGGAGGTCAGCTTGTTTTTGTCGATGAAAGAGGAAAGGGCTTTCGGAGCGGCCGTTACGTCCTTTTCACCGAAAACGAAAGCGTTGGGGCCTTCCAGCAGGGATTCAAGCCCTTCAATGTTGAGCTCCTTGAGTGCGCGGAGGACCAGACGGTTCTTCAGCACGCAGTAATGCACGTTGTTTTCGCGGCACTGCTTGCGCAGGGCGGTGACCTGTTCCACTGTCAGTCCGCTGTAGGAGCAGACTACCATGGATTCGGCATTCTTCAGCTTCTCAACGATATCGGCGACTACCTGCTTTTTCATTTCGAGATTGCTGCTCATTTTTCTGTTACACCTCCTGCCCGGTTCAGAATAAAGAAACCCTTGCGTGCAGGCGCAAGGGAATAAATCGGATCCGCTCACACCTCGGCAGGCGGGGAACCCCTTTAAACCGCAAAAGCGGTACCGGCTGTCTTCGGCACTGGTTTCTCAAAAACCGTTGGTATATTAGCATATGCGCTAACCTTTGTCAAATGTTTTTCACTGGATTTTGACAGCAAATAATAAATAACAATTTCAAATTATTAAGAATTATGTTGACATCGTAATAAAATCGTAATAATATTATTCTGATTCATACCGGAAAGGAGCGGTAAGCATGGGAAACATCAGGAAATGGCATGTGATGATTGTGCTGAGCATGATTCTGTGCATGATCCCTCTTTTTACCGCACTTGCAACATCCGGTACGATCACTGCGACATCGCTGAACATGCGGGCAAAAGCCTCAACAGAAAGCAATGTTGTCGGTGTTCTGCACCAGGGCGACAAGGTGACGATCAAGGAGACTTCAGGCAGCTGGTATAAGGTAACAAGCAACGGCAGGACCGGCTATGTCGCCAGAAAGTATGTCAGTCTGTCCTCCGGAACTTCCTCCGGAAGCAATACACCGAAGAACAGTTCCTCCGGCGGCACATGCGCTCCCGGCGACAAAGGCGACGCAGTCAAAAAGGTTCAGAAGAGACTGATTGCGCTGGGATACCTTCCCAACGGCAGCGCAGACGGCGATTACGGCAGCAAGACGAAGAATGCCGTGATTGCTTTCCAGAAGAATAACGGGCTGAACCAGACGGGTACCGTGAATTCCAATACGCTGAACAAGCTGAACAGTTCCGGCGCGAAGAAAGCGTCTTCCGGGGCTTCGAGCGGCACGGGCAGTTCCAACGGGACCTGCGCTCCCGGTGACAAAGGCGACGCTGTCCGGAAGGTTCAAAGGCGGCTGGTAGCCCTCGGCTATCTCAGCAACGGAAGCGTCGACGGCGATTACGGAAACAAGACGAAAAAAGCGGTACAGGCTTTCCAGAAACAGAACGGTCTTTCCCAGACCGGTACTGTCAATTCAACGACGCTGAACAAGCTGAACAGCTCGTCCGCCAAAAAGGCCGGCACAACGGCTGCAAAAGGCACGGAGCGGCTCAACTGGTTCAACGGTGGCAAAAACATCATTCCGAAAGGCGCCACCTTCAAGGTTAAGGATATCTGGACAGGGAAGGTGTTCATCGTAAAAAGGTGGAGCGGATACAATCATATCGATGCGGAGCCGCTGACCAGATCGGACACCAATACGATGAAGAGCATTTACGGCCACTGGTCCTGGAAGCGCAGGCCGATCCTGGTGAAGTATAATGGTCATGTATACGCCGCGTCCATGAACGGTATGCCGCACGGGACCTCCACCATCAAGGGGAACGGGTTTGACGGGCATTTCTGCATCCACTTCTACGGCAGCAAGACGCACGGCAGCGGAAAAGTGGACCAGGCTCACCAGAACTGCGTGGCGATCGCGATGAACTATTCATGGTAACCAGCATCACCGGCATGAGTTTTATTCCCGGGAAGCCTCCCGGGATTTTTTATTTTACAAGGATCTGATTTATGCTATAATTATAAAGTTATGATAAAAACCCGGACAGGAGGATGACTATGCTGACCCAGGCGCCCAAAGGTACCAAGGATGTTCTGCCGGCTGAAAGTTACCGCTGGCAGTACCTTGAGGCTAAAATGCGTGAAGCGGCTGCGCTTGCCGGATACCGCGAAGTGAGGACGCCGGTATTCGAGCATACCGAGCTTTTTCAGCGCGGCGTCGGCGACACGACGGATATTGTCCAGAAGGAAATGTACACATTCAGGGACAAGGGCGACCGTTCCGTGACGCTGAAGCCGGAAGGAACGGCCGGCGCCGTGCGCTGCTTCCTTGAACATAATCTTTACGCCGACGCGCTTCCGTGCAAAATGTATTACCTGAACGCGCCGATCTTCCGCTATGAAAATCCGCAGAGCGGAAGACTGCGCGAGCATCACCAGTTCGGCATGGAATGCTTCGGCGCGAAGGAGGCTACAGCCGACGCAGAACTGATCCTGCTTGCCTATCATTTGCTGCAGGAACTGGGTATCCGGAACCTGAGCGTGGAAATCAACAGTATCGGCTGTCCTAAATGCCGTCCTGTGTATCATGCCAGGCTGAAGGAATTCCTCGGAAGCCGGATCGACCATATGTGCCCGACCTGCAGGGAGCGTTTTGACAGGAATCCGCTCCGCGTACTGGACTGCAAGGAAAAGCAATGCCAGGAACTGACGAAGGACGCCCCAAGTATGCTGGACCTCCTGTGCGATGAGTGCAGTGATCATTTCGCTCAGCTGCAGCAGTGCCTGTCTGAAGCGGCTGTACCCTACAGGGTGAACAGCCGGATTGTCCGCGGGCTGGATTACTACACAAAGACTGTTTTTGAACTCGTGACAGAGACGAAGGACGGCAAGCTGACGGTATGCGGCGGCGGACGATATGACAACCTGGTATCCCAGATCGGAGAGCAGGACGTACCGGCAGTAGGTTTCGGAATGGGACTTGAACGCGTGCTGATGCTGATGGATTCCGAAGAAATCGCAATACCGAAGCCGGTTCAGTATGAAGTGTTTGTAACGTACATGGGCGGAAACAGGCTGCGTGCTTTCAGCCTGGTGCAGCAGCTGCGGGCCGCCGGAATCAGGGCTGACCTTGACCACTGCGGCAGGAGTCTGAAGGCTCAGTTTAAATATGCAAACAAGACAGGCGCACCGGTAACAGCCGTTATCGGGGACGAAGAGGCCGCAGGCGGAAACGTCAAAATAAAAAACATGGCAAACGGCGAGGAAGCGACAGTATCTGTCAGCAGCGCGTGCGAAACAGTCAGGGCCATGATCGGATAGGAGAGAGAATTTATGCAGAACAGAACACATACGTGCAATGAGCTCCGGCTTGCAAACGCCGGTGAAACGGTCCGGCTGAGCGGATGGGTGGAGAATGTGCGTGAGGTCGGCGGCAGCCTTGCCTTTATTGTCCTTCGGGATTTTTACGGCAGCACGCAGCTGGTTGCCGAGGATGAAAAGATCCTGAATATTTTTCTCGGCCTCAATAAGGAAAGCGTCGTCAGTATCACAGGCACTGTGCGTGAACGGGATAATAAAAACCCGAAGATGGCTACCGGAGACATCGAAGTCGTACCGGACAGCGTCGACATCCTGGGCAGATGCCGTTACAATGCACTTCCGTTCCAGATCAACCGCAGCAAGGAAGCGGACGAAAGCATCCGGCTGAAATACCGTTACCTGGATTTGCGGAACCCCGAGGTCAAAAAGAACATCGTTATGCGGTGCAACGTTGTTTCAGCCCTCCGGCAGGCCATGACAGAACACGGCTTCCTGGAGATCACCACACCGATTCTGACCGCTTCTTCACCGGAAGGCGCACGGGATTATCTCGTTCCGGCCAGGAAACATCCGGGCAAGTTCTATGCGCTTCCGCAGGCGCCGCAGCAGTTCAAACAACTGCTGATGACCAGCGGATTTGACCGCTATTTCCAGATTGCCCCCTGCTTCCGCGATGAAGACGCCCGGGGAGACCGCAGTCCGGGCGAATTCTATCAGCTGGACATGGAAATGGCTTTTGCAGGTCAGGAAGACGTGTTTGCAGTGCTGGAGGACGTGCTTCCGCCGGTGTTTTCCCGTTTCGGAAAGTATCATACTGCATCGTCCGCTCCCTTCCGCCGGATCCCGTATCTTGAAGCGATGGAAACCTACGGCACCGACAAGCCGGATCTCCGGATTGACCTGACGGTGAAGGACGTTTCGGAGCTGATGGCCGGATGCGGATTCGGACCCTTTGAAGGCAATACGGTGAAAGCGGTGCCTGTAACTGATTTTTCCGCCACACGCAAACAGATCGACAAGCTTTGCGCAGATGCGGAAGTCATAAGCGGAAACAAATCCTACTGGTTCAAACTGGATGAAAACGGGGAGATCAGCGGCGGCATCGCAAAGTTCCTGCAGGATCGGAAAGAAGAAGTAATCCGCGCACTGAACCTCCGGCCGAACACTTTTGTTGCACTGGCAGCGGGCAAAAAAGGCGCGGCGCAGAAAACCGCCGGCGTCCTGATCCGCAAGCTCGGTGAACTCTGCCCGAATCACATGGACGCGGAAAGATATGAGTTCTGCTGGATCGTAGATTTCCCGATGTACGAAATCGGCGAAGAGAGCGGAGAACTTGAATTCTGCCACAATCCTTTCTCCATGCCAAACGGCGGACTCGACATTCTGAACAAGGCTGCTTCAGGGGAGGTTGATCCCCTTGAGATTACAGCTTTCCAGTACGATCTGGTGTGCAACGGCGTGGAGCTTTCCTCCGGCGCTGTCCGGAACCACGATCCCGAGATCATGATCAAAGCGTTTGAGCTTGTCCGCCTTGGCGAAGAGGACGTGAAATCCAAATTCCCGGCGATGCACAACGCGTTCTGCTACGGCGCGCCGCCGCATGCAGGAATTGCTCCCGGCGTGGACCGCATGGTGATGCTGCTGGCCGGCGAGGAGTCCATCCGGGAAGTCATTCCGTTCCCGATGAACAAGAACGCCCAGGACGTGATGATGGGAGCTCCCGGCGCTGTGGAAGACAGGCAGCTGGAAGAACTGCACATCCGTATCGTTGAGGAGAAAGAAGGGTAATCTTCTCTCTTCCTTGTCAAGAAACATGGATTCTGATATAATAATTAATCAGAAACTCCCATCTGAAGGAGGGATGACAGATGTCCGCCAAAAAGGATCCGAACGGTTCACTGCCCCTGACGCCGGATACTGATACAACCCCGTCTGCAAAAATCACATATGCCAACGAAGTCGTTGCCATTATAGCGGGACTTGCGGCCAATGAGGTCGAAGGCATCGCGGGAATGTGCAGCATCAGCGGAAACATTCTCAGCAAAAACCGCAACGTAACCAAGGGCGTTAAGGTTGAAATCGGGACGGAGGAAGCCGCGGTAGACCTTTATGTTATCGTTGAATACGGAACACCGATTCAGCGTGCGTCCATGGACGCGCAGGAAAATGTTCGCAAGGCGATTGAATCCATGACCGGGCTTCATGTGGTCCGTGTGGATGTTCACGTTCAGGGCGTCAGCTTTGAGAAGGAAAACAGCGCGCTGCAGTCCGGCGCTCAGAGTGCTGCGCTTGAAGCCGGCGAAACCGAACCGGAAAAACTGGCGCAACCGGAAATTGTACAGGAAACGGAAGAAAAGCCTGAGGAAGAAAAGAAGGCGCCTAAATCAGGAAAGCAGAAAAACAGCAAAGCAAAGAAGGAGAAGGAAGACGGTCCCGCAGAAGATAATCAGCCCGCGGAAGAATAAGCTTTTACTGACAGAGGAAGAATCCTCTGTCTTTCTGACTTTTCCGGGATGACTAAAATGGAGGTAATACCAATGAGAATACGCATATTGGACCGCATTCTTGTTGCTTTTGCAGGACTGCTGCTGGTTGCAGCCTGCGCCGGTCTGGTAGCGCAGGTTTTTTTCGGGCAGGATGTCATCGGACTGATTGCCGGTGTGTTTGAGACCGGGAATACGACCGGGAAAATCGCAGCCGGTGTATGTGCGGGGGCTCTGTTTCTGCTCGGCCTTTACTGCCTGCTGATTCTTTTCCGTCATCGCAGGCGGAAGGATAAATTCATTCTCCAGAAGCTTGAAAGCGGTGACCTGGCCATTTCTCTCAAGACGCTGGAATCCATGGTGAAGAAATGCATTGAACAGCACAGCGAGATCCAGACGGAGAGCATTCATCTCGAAAACCAGCGGGACGGTCTGCTGATCCGGATCCGCGGCACTGTCGCCGGCGGCATCAGCATACCGCTTACGGCGGACACGCTTCAGAAGCAGATAAAACAATATGTGACTGCCTGCAGCGGTGTCGAAGTTAAGGGAATCCGGATCCAGATTGAATCCTCCGGAGCGGATGCATCAGATGCTACTTTTGCCATAGAGCCGCCTGTCAATAACCTGCTGTCAAAGGGCGAGCCCGCAGCGGAAAAGGAGCCTGACAAGGCAGCGGATCCTGCTTCAGAAATAACGGCTGATATCCCGAACGAATCTGTTCCGGAACCGGAGAAACCCCTTCCCGGCGAACAGGCAGCTGCAGCTGCCGCAATGGCTGCCGCTGAAAGCCTGATGGACGGGATGGACGTGGATGACGACCGGCCGATTCACCAGCGGCTGTTCAGTACACAGGAGGAACCGTGCATCATGCCGCTTCCTCCGGAGAACATGGGCGAGAATACCGGCGCTTCTGAAGAAGAAAACAAGGCAGCGGATACTCCGGCATATGAGGAACAAAAGTCGGCGGAATCCGCAGGTGCCCAGGATATCACGGATAAAACCGCAGTGAAAGGAGAAAATGACACATGAAAAAGATGAAAATGGGAACACCGCTGATGGGCATCACTATCGGAGCAGCGATGGTCGCTGTTGCAGCGCTGATCATGATCTTAGGATTCTGGAAGGTCTTTTTGCTGCTCGTGCTGTTCGGCATCGGATATTTCATCGGAACTGTCGAAAACAAGCAGGATTTCATCCGGAACACGGCGAACAAAATCATCCCCGCAAAAGAAGCAAAAGTGATCGATATCAAGAGCGAAATTGCAAGGGGAACGGAAGAAAAGACAGAGAACAAGACCGAAAACAAGACGGAAGAAACCATTGCCACGGATGAAAACTAAAGAAAACGGAGAAGCAGACACATGTCCAGAACGACTGCGAGATCCGCTGCCATGCAGATGATTTTTGAAAAGGTTTCAGGCGGGCAGGGCGGAGAAGATACGCTGAAACTGGTATATGACGAACTGAGGGAGTACGGAATACACGGGGGCAGGACCATTGACGAAAGCGAACCGGATGAAGAAGACAGAAAATACATATCGGAAGCTTTCAACGGTGTTCTGGATCATCTTGACGAACTGGATGAAATCATCGGAAAAACAGCGCGGGGGTGGACGACAGAAAGAATGTCCCTTGTGGACCTGACTGTTCTGCGCCTGGCTGTCTGGGAGATTTTGTATGATCCGGACATTCCGGCCAGTGTTTCCGTCGCCGAAGCGCTTGAACTGACCGAACGCTATTCGGATCCGGACGACAAACCCTTTGTGAACGGAATCCTCGGTACGATTGTACGGGAACACATGGCATGAAGAGAACCGTACTGGGGATTGACACAAGTAATTACAGAACGAGCCTGGCCCTGATTTCAGAAAACGGGGAGGTTCTTCTGAATATCCGCGAGCTGCTTCCCGTCCCCGCAGGCGAGCGCGGCCTCCGGCAGAATGAAGCTGTATTTGCCCATCTCAGGCAGCTGTCAGCAGCGGCGGATCAGCTCCGGCTGGCTTCAAAAGGTTCGGGTATTGCCGCTGTTTCTGCCAGCACTGCCCCCCGTGACGGAAAAGACTCTTATATGCCGGTGTTCATGGCAGGCGCTTCCTTCGGCAGGCTGACAGCCGCCGCCCTGGAGGTGCCTTTTGTAGGCACGACGCATCAGCGCGGACACCTTGCAGCTGCAAAGGCGGGGACGGCACTCGGGGAAGCTGATGAATATATCGCAGTTCATCTTTCCGGAGGCACAACAGATCTGCTGGACGTCCGGAAGGAAACCATTACACAGATCGGCGGCAGCATTGATCTTCATGCGGGACAGCTTGTGGACCGCGCGGGCGTCGCCATGGGACTTTCCTTTCCGGCGGGTCCGGAACTGGAGAAACTTGCTCTCTGCGGCAAAAGCGAAGGCAGGCTCGGCTGCAGTATGGCGGAAAATGACCTGGTCTGCCATTTCAGCGGGGCGGAAAGCCAGGTGCAGCGCTGGATCCGGGATAAAACCCTGTCCCGGGAGGACATCGCCAGCGAGATATACGATCTGCTTGCAAGGACAGTCCTGCGCATGCTGACTGCCGGCGCGCGGGAGACCGGACTCCGGCGGGCCCTGGTTACAGGAGGCGTAGCTTCATCAGAACTGTTTCGCAGATGTCTGATGAGGCGTGCCGGAGGAAACACACAGACACCGCGCATCGTTTTCGGCAGACCGGAGATGAGCGGAGACAACGCTGTCGGCGTCGCTATGATCGGACTTGCCCGGCTGAAGCGGGGAATACCGCTGAACAGCAATCATGATGAACCGGATAAAGGAGATAAGCATGTCAGCACAGATTCTTGACGGAAAAGCCATGTCCGCTGAGATCAGGGAGAAGATTGCAGCGCGCGTGAAGACGCTGAAACAGCGCGGGACAACGCCCGGCCTTGCAGTGATTCTTGTCGGAAACGATCCGGCAAGCGAGATCTATGTACGGAACAAGGAGAAAGGGTGCGAAGAAACAGGTATGCTTTCCCGAACCATCCGGATGGACGGGGAGACGACACAGGCAGAGCTTGAAGATAAAATCACGGAGCTGAACAGCGACCCTTCCATTCACGGAATCCTGGTACAGCTTCCGCTGCCTGCTCATCTCGATGAACAGGCTGCCCTTGCGAAGATCCTGCCGGATAAGGACGTGGACGGCTTTCATCTGATCAATGCCGGGCATCTGATGACGAATACGAAAGGCGTTGTCCCGTGCACACCGAAGGGTGCGCTGTATATGATCCGTTCAGCGGGCATCAGCCTGGAGGGAAAAGAAGCTGTCGTGATCGGAAGAAGCAATATTGTCGGTAAACCGATGGCAATGCTGCTGCTGCAGGAGAACTGTACAGTGACAATATGCCACAGCCGGACGAAGAACCTGGCGGCGCATACCCGCCGGGCTGATATTCTTGTTGCCGCGGTAGGCAAACCCTGCTTCGTGACAGCGGACATGGTAAAACCCGGTGCCGTCGTGATAGACGTTGGAATCAACCGCGCGGACGGAAAAGTTTGCGGCGACGTGGACTTCGAAGCCGTAAAGGAAGTTGCCGGATGGATCACTCCTGTTCCGGGCGGTGTCGGAAAGATGACGATTGCGATGCTGCTGGCCAATACGCTGGATGCTGCTGAAAGGACACTGGAGAAGTGAGCGGGACGACCGGCATTACCGTTTCGGAACTGAATCTGATTATCGCGGAAGCGATCCGGAAGGATCCGCGGATCCGTAACGTCACGGTACGGGGCGAGGTAAGCGGTTTCAGATGCCAGCTGGCTTCAGGACACTGGTATTTTTCGCTGAAGGATGAGAATTCCACCGTCAGCTGCGTCATGTTCAGGCAGAATACGTTTCATGCCCGGCTGAAGCCGAAAGACGGAGATTCCGTGATTATTTCGGGTTATATAGATGTCTATCCGAAAAACGGCGTATACCAGCTGTATACGATGAACCTGATGCCGGACGGAACCGGCAGCCTTTATCTCAGGTTTGAGGAACTGAAAAGGCGGCTCGACGCGGAAGGACTGTTTGACCCCGGCCGTAAACGCGTTCTGCCGCAACTGCCCCGGAAAGTTGCTGTCGTGACATCCGACAGCGGAGCCGCATGGCGTGATATTCTGAATGTTTCAGGCGCGCGCAGCCCGTCGGTGCCGGTTGTCCTGATTCCGACAGCAGTGCAGGGAGAAAAGGCGGGAACGGAGATTGCAGCAGCTGTACGCGCAGCCTGTACGCAGACGGACGCGGACGTGCTGATCATCGCCCGCGGCGGCGGGTCGCCGGAAGATCTCTGGTGTTTCAATGATGAAGCAGTCGCCCGCGCCGTGGCCGCAAGTCCGATTCCTGTGGTATCAGGGGTCGGGCATGAAATCGATACGACAATTTGTGATCTCGCTGCAGATGTTCGCGCCTCGACGCCCAGCAACGCAGCGGAGATTGTTTTTCCGGACAGGAAGGAACTGCGCGGAAGAGTGGAACAGATCAGGACGGGGCTAAACCGGACAGCGGACGCACAGATTTTCAGATTCAGAGAGAGACTCCGCCAGGCTTATCTGTCCCTGGCGGCTCATAGTCCGGAACGCCGGGTATCGGGACTCATTTCCGGCAGCAGCCTGATTCGGGAACATCTGGTACACGCACTGAAGATGCGGATTGAAAGCGGCTGCTCGCAGATAAAGACGGTTCGTCTCGAACTGACTGCAGCGGCGGGAGCACGGGCAGAGAACGCCAAGTCACAGGTGTGCAGAACCAGGGAAAGACTTGAGGCAATCAACCCGCTGAGAGTGCTTGAAAGAGGCTATACGCTCGTTATGGATACGGCAGGTAAGGTCATTACAGGTGTGCATCAGGCAGAACTTGCCGGAGAACTCAGAATCCGGTTCGCTGACGGCACTGTCGATGCGGATGTTAAGAAAGACCGGGGAGGCACGGGTGAACAGAATGGAAGAACTGAATTTTGAAGGAAAGCTGCAGACTGTGCAGAATCTTACCGCAAAGATTGAAAGCGGCGAGCTTCCCCTGGAAGAAGCTGTGAAGGAATATGAGCGCGGAATGAAAATTCTGGGCGAACTTGAAAATGATCTGAACGATATGAACAGGCGGCTGACCGTGCTGCGCAACGGAAAGGAAACGGAACTGACAGATGCGGAGCTATGATGAGTACAGGGAAATGACGGAACAGGCGCTGCTCCCGGCGCTCATGTCCCTTGGGAGCATTCCGTCCCCGCTGCTGGATGCCATGGGTTACAGCCTGAAAGCCGGCGGAAAGAGAATCAGGCCTGTTCTCCTGCTCGCCGCATGCGAGATGGCGGGCGGCAGCGCGGAAACGGCACTGCCTTTTGCCTGCGCGCTGGAAATGATCCACACCTACAGCCTGATCCACGACGATCTGCCGGCGATGGATAACGATGACCTCCGAAGAGGAAAACCCACGAATCACAAGATCTACGGGGAGGATATCGCGATTCTTGCCGGAGACGGACTGCTGAACGCAGCAGCTGAAGTGATGGCTTCCGCTGCTGTCAGGACGGGCGACATGCGCGGTATCCGGGCGCTGGAGATTATCATGCGGCACGCCGGAGTGACCGGCATGATCGCCGGGCAGAGCGTGGATGTTATCTCTGACGGTCGAAAACCGCAGGAGGAATGCATCCGCTATATCCATGAGCATAAGACAGCAGACCTGCTGGAAGCACCTGTGGAAGCCGGGCTTGTGCTTGCCGGGGCAGCGGAGCATGAAATCGCAGCCGGACATGAATACGCATTTCATCTGGGTCTGGCTTTCCAGATGACGGATGACCTGCTGGACGTGACAGGCACGGCAGAAAAACTGGGAAAGCATCCGGGCAAAGATCAGGAGCAGGATAAAATGACGTGGGTCGCGCTGCGGGGTACGGATGGCACGCGGCAGGACGCATGCCGCGAAATCGAATCAGCGGTCAAAGCACTGAAGAATCTTCCGTGGGATACCGGCTTTTTTGCAGCATTTGCAGAAAGCCTGCTGGACAGAGTACAATAAGCTGCATTCATTGCAAAGATCGGAGGGGTACACATGCAGGACCATTTTCTGGAGGAAGTCGTCGTAAAGCACAAGAACGGGCTCAACCGTGCCCTGTATCTGCTGAGCTGGGTTATTATCGTAATGACCGGTTTCTTTGCCGTCATGTCTTTTTCCGGTGTGACAAGCAGCCTTGCGACCGGACAGTTTTCCATGCCGGATCTGGTTATAATGCTTCTGTGCGGCGGTATGTGCGTGTATACGATCCTGTTCCACGACAGGATTCTGACCGAATATGAATATACATTCACAAACGGCGCTCTGGATTTCGCAGAGGTATACAATAATAAAAAACGGAAATCACTCGGAAGCCTGAACGTAAGGAATGTGGAGAGTTTCGGAAAGGTCGACTCGGATTCGTTCAGACGGTATATCAGCATGCCGGGCATTAAGCGCATGAACTGGTTCCTGAACAGAGAAGCTGAACTCTACTACTTCTACTACGCAAAGGACCAGAACAAGAATATTATAATACTTGAGCCAAGCCAGGAAATGGCGGAAATGATCCGCGGCTATCTGCCGAGAGGCGCATGGCGGGAGTAAGGAATGAAAGCTTATCTGGACAACAGCGCCACGACCCGCCCAGGGGATACGGTGGCTGCAGCGGTCAGGGAACTGCTTGAAAGCGGATGGTACAATCCATCCGCTTTATACAAGCCTGCCATGGATATTCAGAAGCGCATGGACGAAGTGCGGAAGGAGTGCCTTCGGGCTGCAGGTGCGGAGGGATGCCGGATTATATTTACTTCCGGCGGTACAGAGAGCGACAATCTGGCATTGCTGGGGCACATGCGGGCGAGGCATTTTCCGGGCGATGTCCTGATCTCTTCGGTTGAACATCCGGCGGTTTCCGCATGCGCGGAGGAACTGCGCAGGATGGGCTGCAGGGTGAGTGAAATACCCGCAAAGAAGGACGGAACAATCGACCTTCAGCGTCTTGAAGAAATGATGAGCGAAAAAACAGCCCTCATTTCGCTGATGCAGGTGAACAATGAGACAGGCGCGGTAGAACCGCTGGATGAAGTGCTTTCCCTGCACAATCGGATCTGTCCGGATGCTGCGGTTCATGTTGACGGCGTGCAGGGATTTCTGAGAATACCGATCCGTTTCCGTTCGCTGGGAATCCAGTCCTATGCTTTTTCCGCCCATAAGATCCACGGACTGAAGGGCACAGGCGCGCTGATTATCGCCGAAGGGCATGCAGTGAAACCGCTGGTATTCGGCGGCGGACAGGAGGGGAATCTGCGCTCCGGCACGGAAAACACAGCCGGCATACTCGCCCTTGGCGAAGCGGTAAGAGCGTGGAACGATGATGATATCAAAAGGATCCGCAGGCTGAAACTGATGTTGTGGTACGAACTGAAGGAAAAGATACCGGAAGCGGCTGTAAACGGCCCGTTGCCGGAGGAAGGGGCACCGCATATTCTCAACGTTGCGCTTGAGCCTGTGCGAAGCCAGACAATGCTTTTCGCCCTGGAAGGAGACGGCATTTATGTTTCCGCCGGAAGCGCCTGCGCCAGCCGGAAACAGAAGATTTCGCCTGTTCTCAAAGCGATGGGGATTGAACCCGCCAGAGCAGACTGCTCGCTCCGCTTCAGCCTGAGCCGGGAAACAACTGAGGAGGAAATCCGTTACGCAGCGGAACGGGCCGCATTCCACTACAACATTCTGAAAAAATACACGAGAAGATAAACGGAGGAACGAAAAATGCAGGAGCTGCTGATGGTACGGTACGGGGAAATCTTTCTCAAGGGACTGAACAGGCCGTACTTTATCCGTGCACTCGTCCGGAAAGTCAGATACGCGCTGCGCGGAACAGGCGCGGACGTCCATGTGCACGACGGGCGGATCCTTGTGCGCGGTTTCACCAACCTGGATGACTGTGTAAGCCGCGTAACAAAAGTTTTCGGCGTGCACAGCGTGACGCCCGCCGTCGAAATGCCAAAAGAGGATTTTGACGCGATCTGCGTTCAGGCGGTCGAAATGGCAAAGGATCTCAGCGGAACGTTCAAAGTAAACGCAAGGCGCAGTGACAAGCGGTATCCGATGAACTCTCCTGCGATTAACGAAGAAGTCGGATACCGGATTCTAACGGCAAATCCGAATCTGAAGGTCGATGTGCACAATCCAGACCATCTGGTCAATATCGAAATCCGGGATATGGCTTACCTTTATGTGAAAGTCATCCCGGCGGTAGGCGGAATGCCCGTGGGCACAAACGGAAATGCAACGCTGCTTCTTTCCGGCGGGATAGACAGCCCTGTGGCCGGCTGGATGATCGCAAAGAGAGGCGTTCAGATCAATGCGGTGCATTTCCACAGCTTCCCTTA
>JAEEGL012412468.1_pt1 | contig 15502 bp, 19 predicted proteins | sample 9134231 | NCBI WGS metagenome assembly JAEEGL01 (sample SAMN16246548, study PRJNA631951) | gut metagenome | biome: gut microbiome; feature: rumen; material: fiber-attached | host: Bos | place: Iran: Karaj | collected 2018-10
AAGGATACTTAGATCAAGCTAAGGAAGCATTACAAGATAGTAATAATGAACAATGGGTTGCTAAGATAGAAAATATTAAAACTGGATTAGATCACGTAAATAATAGATTGAAACAAAATGTAGTGGTTTTAAACCAAATTGCTGAAGCAGTTTGTACTACTCAAACTAATGTCAATCAAACTATTTCAAATATGTAATTAGGAGGCGAAATATATGGGAATTATTAATGTAAATTTTAATGCTTTAAAGGATATTGGTCGAAATTTATCTACTTTAGCGGAAAGTTTGGCTTCACTTCATAGTACATGTGAAACTGCTGCTGAAAAAGCTATAAGTTCAACTAGTGGAGATGTTAAAACTGCAATTTCTGAAGCTATACATCAAGATACCAAAAGTGAACTTGATGCTGCTTTGAAAGAAATAGGAGATATAGCCGAAATAATTAGTAAAATAGGTACAACATATGAAGAGTCAAATGCTTCTTTACTAGATAAAATAATATCAATTAGAAAAAGAGCTGAAGGTGAAAGTGGAGATACTGGCGCTCAAGGATAATATATAAATATATTTTGAATTTAAGCACATATTATTTATGTGCTTTTATAAAATTAGGTGATAGGTATGATGATTAAAAACAATGATAGATTAATGATTAGAAACTATTATGAGGATTCATCAGGAGGAGAAGGTGCTACTGGATTAGATGTTGATACAGAAAAACTTGCAACTTTTGGGTCATATTTAGTTCAATGTGATGAAAAACTTATTGAATTGTTAGGTGCTTTAGATACTCAAATGAGTTCAATTACTAATGGATGGGCTGATCCAAATGGTGCTGCTTACAAAGATAAGTTTTCTGCATTTATTACTGAATCTAAAGCTATTAGTGCTGAATTAAATGCTCTTGGAACATTTGCAGTAAGTGAAGCAGCTAAATATGATACTATATTATCAACTGCTTTAAGTAAGATGGGCGGTGGTAGTTAGTATGGCTGAAATTCGTTTTAAATCAAGTGATGTAAAAACTACGATTGAAGGTTTAACTGAAACTTATAATAGTATAACTACAATAATTGATAAGATTAATGAAGAAAAGGATTTAATCCCTTCTTATTGGTCAGCAAAAGAAGCAACAGAGTTTAAAAATAAAGTAGATGAAGTATCTGTAATGTTAGGTGATTTTAACACTAAATATGATGGTTTCTTGACTCTACTTAATGATATAATTTCAGTATATGAAAAAGCAAACAGTGATTTCATAGCTACTATTAATTCACTTAAGAATAGTGAAGGAGAAGGAAGTGAATAAGCATCTTATAGATGCTTTTTTTATTATTTGACATTAATTTAAAAAAAAGATACAATTTTATTAGATGAAAGTAGGTGATACGATGGCATTACAAATTACAGATTTAAGTGTATTAAGAAGTTCAGTAATGGAAATTAAAAATGCTAAATCAGAATATGACGAGATATTAAAAAATATAATAGATGCCGTTAAATCAACTGAAACTGCATGGAATGATAAAGAAGGAATAGAATTTAGAACTAAAGTATTGAACTTGTTAGAGCATGATTTAAAAGATATGTCTTTAGAAATGGAATTTGAAGTAAATTATATTAAAAAGATTACTATTGTCTTAGAAAATGCTCAACAAGAGATAAAAAAGAGGATTAATAATTAGGAGGGTACTATGAATGAAAATGAAATAAATTTAGTTAATGGTACTCAAAACTATAATGTTGATCCTGAACAATTAAAAATTACTGTTGGAATAATAAAAAAGAATTTATTAGAACTAGATAAAGCAAAGAAAAAAGCAGATGATGCTTGGGAGAATTGTAAAGCTACATTAAGTGAGAACGTTACTAAAAGTTTAGAAGATAAGAAAATATCTAATGATAAAAGATTTATTATTGCTAAAGAGCAACTTGAAGAATATGCGAATACATTAGATTCAGTTTCTAATATATGGAAAGATACTGAAAATGAAATTATTTCATCTTCTCAAGAATTGGAAGAAACTATTTCAAATATTAATAATAATATTGGTAATGCTTTTGGATTAGGATTTGTTCAGCAAATTAATAAAGATGAAAGTCAAAATAATTCCTCTAACATATAATTATGTAGGAGGTTTTTTTATGTTTAAAGAATCACTATTTAAAAAAATAGAAGAAAAGACTAATGTTGATAAAGGGACAATATTATCTTTAGCAGATAAATTACAAAAAAGTGATATGAAAGATGAACATGTTCTTGGTGAACTTATTGATGATTTGTCAAAAATAACTGGTAAAAAAGTGTCAGATGATAAGAAAAATAAGATAATAAATACAATTATTAGTGACAATGTACCAAAAAACATTGATAAAATGTTATAAATGTATGTTATAATAAGAATGTATTAATAAAGTAGGAGATGATACAGTGAAGAAAGATAGTAAAAATGGAATAATTATAGCTTTGATTATTACTCTTGTATTTATGTCTGTAGGATATGCATTTGTTTCTGATGGATTAGATAATAATCAACTTACTACATATATGAGTAATAACTATAAAAATGTTAAGATAACTACTATATCTAGTGTTGAAACAGTTGGAGAAGCAGAGGATGTTAAATCACTAATAAGTGGAGATAATGAATTAAAGTTATATCCAGGGTTATATAATATTGGAGATGAAATTACATATACTGTAAATGTTAGTAATGAAGGGAATGTTGATGCAGTTTTAAATAGTATTAGTGTTATTTCTGAAGATAATAGTATTATTTATACAATTGATAATATAAATGCTGGTGATGTTATTGCTAGTGATGATTCATTGATGTTTACAATTAAACTTTCAAGAGATGAAAATCGTGAAGTAGAAGTTGCTGATAGAATACCAGAAGTAATATTAAAATTAAGCTTTTAAAAAATGAACGAAAGTTCATTTTTTTATTAAATATAATATATTGAAAAAAAATAATAATAAAATTATAATTAAATTATCATTGAAAGAGGTTTTTATATGAGAATAGGACTATTTGATTCTGGAGTTGGAGGCTTAACTGTTTTAAAGTCTTTTTTAAAGTATCATCCTAATAATGAATATTTTTATTATGGAGATACATTAAATGTTCCTTATGGTGATAAAACTAAGAAAGAACTTAGATGTTGTGTAGACAATATTCTAAAATTTTTACAAGAAAAGAATGTAGAAATAATAATAATTGCATGTGGAACTGTAAGTGCTAATTTATATGATGAATTAAAAAAAGAATTAGATATTCCAATTTATAGTGTAATAAGTGAATTACCTAAATATATTGAGGAAAAGAAATATAAGAATACTCTTGTAATGGCTACAAATGCTACTATTAATACTCATATTTTTAAAAAAAAGTTGAACAATAATGTTATTGAAGTAGCTTGTCCTAAATTAGTTCCAGCTATAGAAAATAATGAAACTGAGAAAATAGATTTAATATTAGATGAATATTTAAAGGATATAGGGCCAGTTGATTCATTGATATTAGGATGTACACATTATCCTATTATTAAAAATAAAATAAAGAATAAAGTTGGAAAAAATGTAGATATAATTGATATGGGAGAAATATTAGCTAAGAATATTAAAGTAGTAGATTCTTTTAAAAATGTTGAATTGTATTTTAGTAAAAATACTCCTGAATTGAGTAATAATGTAAAAATGGTTATAAAAAATATGTAAATAACTGTAATATTTACGTTAAAATGTTGAAATAAAAACTATATTTATATATAATTAAAACAAAGAATAGGGAAAGGAGCATATAAATGGAAGAAAAAGAAACAAAGGAAAAAGAACCAAAAAAGAATAACAAAGCTACCTTAATAATTTTTGCTGCTATTGTATTTATCGTTGCAGGTGCGGTTTTAATATTAACGGGAAATAATATTAAATTATTGAACGGTAATGATAAAGATGGTACAGAAGAAAAAGATAAACCAACAGATGACCCTAAGAGAGGAACAAATCAAGAATTAACAGTTGAGGAAGCAAAGAAAATATTAGATGATAAGAAGGCATCAGATTTTCCAGATTCAGAATGGACAATCGATGAAGTTGTTTCAGTACTTCGTGGTGATAATAATACATATTTAGTTACTTACAAAACAACAACTGATGGAAATACTGATGAATTACAAACTATTATTTTCATTGAAAATGGTGTTTCAAATGTAGAATTACCTGGATGGCATGAAGGTGAAAGAGACTTAACAAGTTATAACTTTGGAAATGCTGCAACACCAGATGAACCTGGAGAACCTCCAGTTGAGGAACCAACAGAACCTCCAGTTGAGGAACCAGCAGAACCACCTGTTGAAGGACCAACAGAACCTGCTGAACCATCAGTAAATGAACCTGTTGAAAGTCCAGTAGAACCATCTATAGATGATTCATCAAATCAAATAACTGAGTAGTCAGTTATTTTTTTTATGTATAAAAATAAGTATTATTCATATGATTAACTGAATAAGTAAGAAAGAGGTTTGTATGGATAAGAAAGAATTAATTAAAAATATTGCTTTGAGAACAGGTGGAGATATTTATTTAGGAATAGTTGGGGGAGTAAGAACTGGTAAAAGTACTTTTATTAAGAAAGTAATGGAATCTTTAATAGTTCCTAATATAGAAGATGAATTTGAAAGAAAAAGAGCATTAGATGAAATTCCACAAAGTGCTAGTGGTAAAACTATTATGACAATAGAACCTAAATTTGTACCTAATAATGCTGCTAAAATTAAAATAGATGATTTTACTTGTAATATGAGACTAATTGATTGTGTTGGTTATTTAATAAATAATGCTAAAGGTGCTGAAGATGAAAATGGTCCTAGAATGGTTAAATGTCCTTGGTATGATGAACCTATACCATTTAAAGAAGCAGCTGAAATAGGAACTGAAAAGGTAATTAAAGAGCATTCTACGATAGGAATAGTTGTCACTACAGATGGATCAATTGGTGAATTTGAAAGAAATGATTATATTGAAGCAGAACAAAGAGTAATAAGTGAATTAAAGGAAATTGGAAAACCTTTTATAATAGTATTAAATTCTACACATCCAATGCTTCCTGAAACAGAAAAATTGAAAGAAGAACTAGAAGAAGAATATAAAGTTCCTGTTATTTCAATGAATGTAGATATAATGAAAGAAAAGGATATTTATAATATATTAAGAGAAGCATTATATGAATTTCCTATTATAGAAATAAAAGCAAATGTACCTGAATGGATTTCTGTATTATCTTCTTCTAATACTGTTAAAAATAGCTATATAAATTCTATTAGAGAAAGTATTAAAGAAATAGATAAATTAAGAGATATTGATACAATAACAGAAGGTTTTTTAAATAATCCTAATATATCAAGAGCATATATTAGTGATGTTGATCCTTCTAGTGGAATAGTTACTATTAATTTAGATGCTCCAAATGAATTATATAATTCTGTATTAAAAGAAATTATTAAAATTGATATTACTAATAAAGCTGAACTATTAAAGTTATTTCAAGATTATGATGAAGCTAAAACTGAGTATGATGAAGTTAAATATGCTCTTAAGATGGTTAAACAGACTGGATATGGTGTTGCTTCTCCAACGTTAAAAGATATGAAATTAGACACCCCTGAAATAATTAAACAAGGCAATAGATATGGAGTTAAACTTAAAGCAGTAGCTCCTTCTATACATATGATAAGAGTAGATGTTAATTCAACGTTTGAACCTATTATTGGAAGTGAGCTTCAAAGCAAAGAATTAATCAATTATTTAATGAAGGATTATGAGACTAATCCACAAAATATATGGAAAAGTGAAATATTTGGAAGAAGTTTAGATGTTATTGTTCAAGAAGGAATTCAATCAAAAATATCTCTTATGCCTGAGAACATTAGATATAAACTATCACAGACTTTGAGTAAAATAGTTAATAAGGGATCTAATAATTTAATAGCATTTGTAATATAAATATAGTTTGAAATATAGCTATATTTTTTTTGATATGATATAATCACATTGAGAATAGTGTAGCGTATAAAAATGGATTAACAAGAATTATATTTGTAAGATTTTTTGGAGTAGAAAAAAATGGAAAATAAAACGAAAAAAAATGATAATGAAAAGATAATAGTAGAAATTAATAATAAAAGAATTAAAAAAGCTTTTACTTTAATAGAGTTATTAGCAGTTATTATAATCCTTGGAGTTCTTATGATAATAGCAATACCCGCTGTAACATCTTATATTAGTGATTCAAGAAAGAATGCTTATGTAGATACTTCAAAAGAGTTAATAGCAGCAACAAGAACTAAAATAAACGAGGGTAAATTAAATACGTATGATATGGATGTTACATATTATATACCATCAAAGTGTATTCCTACTGAAACAGGTGAACAATCACCATATGGTGAGTTTACTCAAGCATACATTGGGGTAATATATGAAGGAAATAACTTTAAATATTATTGGATAAGTAATGATACATCAGGACAAGGAATAAAAAAAATAACAGCATATAATGATTTAGATAAAGATAATATAGAAGCAGGAATAAAAGATTCAGAAATACTTGAGACAATAGAATCAACTGGAATAGAAGGAAGAAAAACAATAAAGATATTAAAAGATGATTGTAAGAATTGGAATACAAATAAAAAAGCAACTAAAAATCTTGGAAGTGATGGTGTAATATCTGATGTAGTTTTAACAGGTGCTGATAATATTAGTGAATTATCTGGATTAATAGAAGTTGATGATGAAAAAATATTTGTTACTCAATCTCCATATAATTATGTAAAATTTAATGGAGATGAATTATGGAGAATAATCAGTGTATATGGTAATAGATTAAAAATTATTAGAAACAACGGAGTATTAAGTTATAAATTTAATTTTTCTCCAAGTAAAGGGAATGCCTGGCTTGGAAGTGATTTGTATGAGTATTTAAATGATACATATTATAATAGTATGACTCAAACCGCAAAGAATATGATTGATGAAGGTACTTGGAATGCTGGTGCAATAACAGAATCTACAAATGCATATAATACATATTTAGCAGCAAAAGCACTTCAAGTTAATGGAAAAGTTGGACTCCTTTCAGGATATGAATATTTATATGCAGCCGGTAATGATCCAGCATGTTTAGAGAAAACTGGAAGTCAATTTGCGTATACTACATGTGCTTCAACTAATTGGCTTAAAAGTGTAATTACGATGAGTACTCAATCTAAATCATGGACAATTAATCCTAATTATAATAGTGTAGATAGTTTTGTTTCTTCTACAGCAATTCTTTTAGTAGCTGGTAGTATTAAAGAAAATTGTTATATTACAGATACTGGAACAATATTACCAGTAGTATATCTTAAATCATCTGTAAAGATAATTGGAGGAACAGGAAAAAGTTTTGATCCATATATTTTGGAATAATTTTTATAAATATAATTAAAAAAATCTTTGTATTATAGATCGTTAGATAACAGTTTTATTAATTTGTTAAAAATGGCACTATAAATGTGTAAATTCGTTGAAAAATAAACAAAATATATTGCTTTAATCATAAAAATATGATAATTTGTATATGTAAGCATACTATGCTTAAAAAATGGAGGTAATATATAATGAAAAAAGCTGAATTAGTAGAAGCAATTGCTGAAAAAACTGGTTTAACTAAGGCTGATGCAAACCGTGCTTTAGAAGCTACATTTGAAGTAATCACTAAAGCATTAAAGAAGGGAGAAAGAGTACCAGTAGCTGGATTTGGAACATTCAATGTTTCTAAGAGAAAAGCTAGAGAAGGACGTAATCCTCAAACTGGAGCTACTGTTAAAATCCCTGCTAGAAAAGCAGTTACTTTTAAAGCTGGAACTGCATTAAAAGACGCAGTAAATTAATTATGAGAAGAGCATGAAGCTCTTTTTTTTTGATACTATAGATTGTTTATTTTTGATTACAAATTTGTTATAATTGAGATGGTGATTTAATGTTAAAGAATGCTTTAAAATTATTAAATAAGATTGAAGAACATGGCTATAAAGCATATATAGTTGGAGGATTCGTAAGAGATTATGTATTAGGTATTAATTCAACAGATGTAGATATAGCTACTTCAGCTACTCCTAAAGAGATTATGGAGATATTTCAAACTTCTGTTTTACCTAAAGAAGAATATGGTTCAGTTACTTTATATATTAAAAATGATAGATTTGAAATTACTACTTTTAGAAAAGAAATTAAATATTTAAATAATAGAAAACCTATAGAAATAGAATATATTAATAGTTTATTAGATGACTTAGATAGAAGAGACTTTACAATGAATACTTTATGTATGGATAAGAATGGTACTATATTAGATTTCTTAGGTGGGAAAAGAGATATTGAAAATAAGATTATTAATACTGTTGGAGATAGTAATTATAAATTCTCTCAAGATAGTTTAAGAATTTTAAGAGCTATAAGATTTGCAACTATTTTAAATTTTAAATTAAGTGATGAAGTAAAACGTGCTATAATAAAAAACAAAAGATTATTAAGAAATTTATCTTATAGTAGAAAAAGACAAGAACTTGATAAAATATTTTCTAGTCCTAATTCTAAATATGGAGTATCTTTGCTATTAGAACTTGGACTTTCTGAAGATTTGGAGATATATAATCTTGATAAGATAAATTTATGTAATGACATAATTAGTATTTGGGCATCACTTGATATGAGTGATAAGTATAAGCAAGAGTTTTCTAGTAGTGAAAAAGCTATAATTAAGGATGTTAGAGAAGTTTTAAGTAAGGGAATAAGTAATTATACATTATATAGATATGGATTATATATAAACCAAATAGTCGCTAATATGCTTAGAATTGATAAATCAAAAATTGTTGGAATGTATGAGAATCTTCCTATACAAACAAGAAAAGATATTGATATTTCTTCTCAAGATATAGAAAGAGTACTTAATAGGAAAGCTGGACCAATTTTTAGAGAATTATATAATGATATCGAAATGAAGATATTAGAGGGCAAGTTAGAGAATAAGAAAGAAGTAATTGAGGAATACATAAAAAATAACTATAGATAAGGGGGTAATTCTATGAAATATGGGAAATTATTAGATATAGTTAAAAGTGGAAATATAATAATACCATTATATATTTATAAAGAATATCCAAAATTAAATATAGATTTAGAAACATTTATTTTTTTGATGTATTTAAATAGTAAAGGTAATAAAATACCTTTTGATGTTAATAAGATAAGTGAAGAGTTTTATTGTGATATTAAAAAGATAATGCAATTAGTATCTGAATTAGAGACTAAGAAACTTATTGAAATTAAAGTAATTAAAAATGATAAAAATATTATGGAAGAATATATTAATTTAGATTTCTTCTATGAAAAAATAGGTATGAATTTTGTTAATGGATCAGTTGAAGAAAAAAAAGAAGAAGATAATGAAGATGTTTTTCAAATATTAGAAAAAGAATTAAATAAACAATTATCTCCAATAGAAATAGAGATTGTAAAAGCATGGAAAGAAGCTAATTATACAGATGAAATTATTAAAGAAGCTATAAAAGAAGCAGTTATGAATGGAGTAGCTAATTTAAGATATATTGATAAAATACTATATAAATGGGCTGAAAAAGGTATTAAGGATATAGAGGCTGTTAAGAAGAATAGAAAAGAGTTTATGGAAAAGGAAAAACCTAAAAAAGTAGATTTTTTTGATTATGACTGGATAGATGATGATGAATAGTAAGATAATAGAAAACTATTTAGACGAATTGTTTAAGAATCCTAGATGTGAACTTAATTACAATAAAGATTATGAATTATTAATAGCAGTAGTACTTAGTGCTCAAACAACTGATAAAAGAGTAAATGAAGTAACTAAAGTACTTTTTAAGAAATATGATACTTTAGAGAAATTAAGTAAGGCTCCTATAGATGATATTAAAGAAATAATTAAACCTATTGGTACTTTTAATAAGAAGAGTATTTTTATAAAAGAAACAGCTAAGTATTTATTGGATAATTGTAATGGGAAAGTACCTAATGATGAAAAGGTATTAACGTCTATTAATGGAGTAGGAAGAAAGACAAGTAATGTGGTTAGAAGTAATTTGTTTGATTATCCTGCTATAGCTGTTGATACTCATGTAACAAGAGTAAGTAAAAGATTAAACTTGGTTAAGAAGAATGATGACGTGTTAACAATAGAAAAAAAATTAATGAAAAAGTTTCCAAAAGAGTCATGGTCAAAATTACATCATCAATTAGTTTTATTCGGAAGATATCATTGTACTGCTATGAAACCTAAATGTTTAGATTGTAAATTAAAAGAAATATGTATTTATGATAAAAAATAGAATTACTCATATAATTAAATGGTGAATTATGTGAGTAATTTTTTTATTAGTTTTTTATTATCTTTTATATCTGGTATATCTACTTTATTAGGTATGCTTATTATTTTTATTAGATTTAAGGATCAAAATAAAATAATAAAATATAGTCTTTATTTTTCTTCATTTATTATGATATTTGTTTCTATATATGATCTTATTCCTTCTTCTTTTGCTTATATTAATAAGATATATGAGTTTATACCAAGTATCATGCTTTTATTGGTTTATATGATATTTGGAGGACTTTTGATATATTCTATTAGCAGTCATAATAAATGTAGTAATAAACTATATAAAATAGGTATAATTTCTTTTTTTGCATTGGTACTTCATAATATACCTGAGGGAATAATTACTTTTATTTCATCATATAAAGATTTAGAGATTGGTATATTCTTAACTATATCTATAGCACTTCATAATATACCCGAAGGTATAATAATTGCTATATCTATTTATTATTCTACTAAATCAAAATTGAAAGCTTTTATTTTTACTTTAATAGCTGCTTTATCTGAACCTTTTGGCTCTTTGTTTGCCTTTTTGTTTATTGTTAATATTAATGATTATTTATTTGGTATAATACTTGCTTTAACTGCTGGTATAATGCTTTATTTATCTATATTTGAAATATTTAAAGAAAATAAAAAGATGCTTTATTAAGCATCTTTTATTGTACAATGATTTTTCGTGTTAATTTATGAGAATATGATCCATATTTTATTGAATAAGTTATAGTATATTCTTTTGCTTCACTTGTAGAGATATTAGCAACGTTATTTCCATGATTATCTGTTATAGATATACTTACTGTTGCTGTAACTGTTGCTCCATCTTTAGTAACTTTTACATCACTAGCACTTGGATTTGCATCGCTACCACTTAAAGCTTCATCTATACTATAAGTTTTACTACTTGGAACGTTTAGATGTGATTCATATACTGCAGGATCACTATAACTGATTTTATAAGTAACACCAAGACTATCTACTGTTGATACATTTTTATATCCTGCTGATACTCTATATGTTCCGTTTGGATCACTAACATTTTTTATCGTATAATTTGTTTTATTTGTAAATCCGATCTTTTTACCATTCTTGTATATTTTATATCCCAATTCCCCATATGAACTTGTTAAGTCATCGTCTGGTTTTGCAATTCCATACCAAGTTAATGTTACTGTTTTTGCGCTCTCATTATAACTACCTTTTAGTCCTGTAACGTCCGCTAGCCTTTGATATGCGCCCGAGACTTCGGTTGGCTCGGTTCCTTTTTTAAACCATTCATAGACTACTCTGTCAGATGGAGTGAATTGGCTTGCAAGTTTTGGTTCTCTATTAACATCACTAGTTTTTTCAACGGCTACTTTTACAACTGTACTTGGTACTTTGAAGTCTTGACCATTCTTTTTGAATATCTTAGTACCAAGAGCATTGAATAAGTTCTTTCTGTTTCTCAATGCTGAGTTTGGATTTGACCAATATTTAGAACTTATAGGCTCGTATCCATACCATAGTGCTATTACTGTATCTGGATCGTATCCAACAATCCATGCATCATTAAGTGCATCTTCACCTAAATGATATTTATAACGAATTTGTGCAGTGTAGTTTGTTGTTCCTGTTTTAGCAGCAACATTTACTCCACTTACTTTACCAGCACCACTTAATCCACTTGTAACTGCTGTTTTCAAGCAATCAGTAATCATATATGCTGTTGCACTATTCATAACTTTTTTCTTTTCAATATTTGAAGTAACTACTTCTCCAGTATCTCTAAATACTATTTTATTTATTGTATGTGGTTCTATGTAATATCCACCATTAGCAAATGCTGCATATGCTCCAGCAACTTCAAGTGGGTTAGAACCATTGAATGATCCTACTGAATGTGCTTCATGTAGATTTATTGTTTTCTTTGTTTTTGTCTTATCTTTTACACTTACACAATTATCATTCTTTTTATTATATTCATATCCACTAGGACATAACTCTGGTGTTATACCAAGACTTAATACAAATTTAGCTATTTTCTTATTGTTTACTTGTTGGAATGCTTTCAATGCTGGAACGTTTCTTGACTGAGCAAGTGCAGTTCTAAGTGTTATGATTCCCATATGTCCTCTGTCTGAGTTTCTTATTTCTTGACCACTACTATAATAATAAGTTGAATCATCGAATAATTTGGCTGTCGACCAGTTATTGTATTCAATACCTGGAGCGTAATCAAATATTGGTTTTGCTGTTGATCCTATTTGTCTTTTTGTTTGTGTTGCGTAGTTTGTTGGACTATATTTTCCTTCTTGGTTACGACCAGCACCAATTGCAGTTATTTTACCTGACTTAGCTTCTACAACTGCAATACCTGCTTGAACTTCTGGATTATCCCATGTATATGTTTTACCACTCATTATATTATCAACAACTTTTTGATAAGATGGATTCATATTTGTATATATTAACATTGATGTTGTATGTGGGTTAGCACCATATTTTTCTTTTGCTTCTTCAACAACGGTATTCAAATATGACCAATATTTTTGTGTTTCAGTATTGTAATTTAATAATCTTTTTACTGGTATTGAATTTGCAATATCCATTTCATCTTTAGTAATATATCCATGTTTATACATTAGATTTAAAACGGTAGCACGTCTTCCTTCAGCAGCTTCTGGATTCTTAAATGGATCATAAGCTCCAGGAGCTTGATATAATCCAATTAATAATGATGATTCAGCAATATTTAATTGATATGCATGCTTTTTAAAATATGTTATTGCTGCTTGCTCAATTCCGTAGGCATTATTTCCAAGGAAGTGGTTATTTAAGTAGAATTCAATTATTTCTTGTTTTGAATAATTATTTTCTATTTTAAATACAGCCATATATATATCAGTAAACTTACGAACGATTCCTTCGAATCCTTTGGTAACGTCGGCTTTATCGGCATTGTAACTATTCTTAGCAACTTGCATTGTTAATGTAGAAGCACCACCTGCATCGGAATTACCAGATGCTTGTTTTATACTTGCTACTATAAATCTCGGAGCATCGAATCCATTATGTTGGAAGAATCTTGAATCCTCTGTTGCAACAAGTGCATCTACAAGTTCTTCATTTAATTGTTCATATTTAATTATTTCACGCTTTTGTGTTCCTAGTTCTGCAATTTCATTTCCTTTTGCATCATATATTTTTGTTGTCTGTGTCATAGAAAGTGCATCTTCATTAAATTCTGGTGCATGTTCAACAACATAATTTAAGAACCATGCAACAGCACCTACACCTGCAATTGCTGCAAGAAGCAATAAAATTGCTATCGAGTTCAAGATTATTCTTACCCACAGTCTTCTTTTCTTTCTTTCCATAATATCTGAAATCCATATTATTAGAAGAATTCCTACAACTAAAATTACAGTGAATAAGAAATTCATAAATATTAAACCAAGAATAGTAAGTATTGCTATGAAAATAGCTAAATATTTAACTCCAGATTTAATATGTATTTTAGTATTAACTACTTTTTTCTTTTTGTTTGCCATCTTAACCTCCTATTATTTTATCGATTATTTTTAGGTAATCTAATCTTGGTACGTATGATATATCTATCAAATGACCATTTTTCTCAAAGTATTCTAGTGGAATAGATTTTCTATCGTTTTCATCTAAAAAACGTATTAAATCTTCTCCCATTAATACATAATCTCTGTTTAGTGAAGAAAATCTTACTATTAAAAAACCTATACCACCATTATCAATTATATGTTTAATATGTTCTATTTGATGTTTATGTATATTTGAAAGAGGAAAAGAAGTACTACTAGTAGTTTCTTTTGCTTCAAAATCAATATATTTACCATTATATAGACCATTATAATCTGTTGTAGATGGTTCTTTAAAATAAGCTTCTTTGATGATTATACTATTGTTTTTATATTCAACTTTAGTTACTTGAATAGGAGTAGGTTTCTTATAAATATATGCTTTACTATTATCAATATAATATTGGTTAGTTAAGTTTATATCATCTTCTAAACCCATTCCTCTATTATCAAATTTAATATAGTTGTTGTTTTTACTTTGTTTGATTCCTTTTGGATAGTTCAATATAATCACCTAGATATTTATACATATCTCTAATAATTATACAATATATAATTTTTTTTTTCTACATTTTTAGTATTTATTTCATAATTTAATATAGTTATAAAAATCTATTTTTTTTATTAAAATATAACGATAAAAAACTATTGTTATATTTGACAAAAAAAGGTTTTTATTAGATAATAAAAAAGTAAGGGATTGGTGATATAGGTATGTATCAGGAACAATTTAATTTATCATCTTCAGATATCTACAAGAAAGAATTTAAAATAGATACAAGAGGTTACAGATTAAAAGAAGTTGACCAATATCTTGATCTTATTATTAATGATTATGAAACTTTTTATAAAATTCTAAAAGAGAAGGATAAAGAGAAAGAAGCTTTACTTGAAGAGATTATGTCATTAAAACAAGAAATTAGAAATCTAAAGACTAGCTTAGAAATTGCTAAATCTCAAGAAGAAGATGAATTAGGTAATACTAAATCAGTATCTAATGTTGATATTATGAAGAGATTATCTCAACTTGAAAAAATAGTATATGGAAAAGATGAATAATATTTAGGGCAAACGCTATATTTTTTAATATAGAGGAAAGTCCATGCTCGCAGAACCTGAGATGGTTCTAGTGTTCATGCTAGAGGAAAAAATAACTCTAGGTAGTAGAAATACTAACGGCGACGAATTAACCTAAGTCTTTGATATGGTTATAGTAGTCATAAAGTGTCATAGTGACGAATAAATTGGAAACGATGGATGTGGAACGTGATAAACCCCACGAGCGAGAAACTCAAATTTTGGTAGAGGAGCTTTAATTAGGGAATAGAACCGAGTTAGGGATTAGGAAACTAATAGATAAATGTTTGCCACCTAGAAATAGGTACAGAACATGGCTTATTAAGTATTATTATTTTTTTATAGAGGTGTTTATGAAAGAGCTAGGACAAT
>JAEEGL015899103.1_pt1 | contig 15502 bp, 15 predicted proteins | sample 9134231 | NCBI WGS metagenome assembly JAEEGL01 (sample SAMN16246548, study PRJNA631951) | gut metagenome | biome: gut microbiome; feature: rumen; material: fiber-attached | host: Bos | place: Iran: Karaj | collected 2018-10
TACTTAAAATATAACACTACTATTGATAAAGAAAGAAGTTTTATATCACTTGGTGCAACACTTATTCCAGTTAGCATACTAATGAATTATTATTTAAATGGAAAGAATAGTCCTATATTGGATAGCATAGAAGAATCACCATTCAATTTGGATTTAGTAAGTGATTTCTATGAAATATTTAGTGGTTATGATACCAGTACAGCATCAAAATATTTAGAATCAACTATGGTTGAGTCTGGAATAGGAATACCAATAGTTCATGATAAATACTCATATTGTCATGGAAGAAGTACACTTAGTATTTATTATAATGCAGTAGCAATCTATTATAATAGGAATACTGAATATGATAAAATGATGTTAGAAGAATTGAAAAAATACTATAGTAGAATTATTACTATTGATTCAAAATTTGAAGATCATATATTAGATGACTACCAAATGCTTATACAAAGTATGTATCTAACAAAATATATTGCTGAAAAAAAAGACAAAGATTTATCTAAAGTAGAATATTCACCAATAGTAAAGAAATTGTATAAGTATAATGGGCATATATAAAAACTTACTAAAAAATTTTGAAAAAACATAAAAAAAGTATTTTAGATACCTTTTTAGATAACTTCTGAGAGATTTTTTTGAAGTTTTGTTGAATATCTTAAAAATTATTTGCATTAATTACAACTTATTAGTAAGTTATTGCTAGAAAATAGTATCACTCAGTCCATGTGGCTCAGGAAAGAAATATAAAATGTGATATAATTAATATAGGATGTGATAATATGACTAACATAGATAATGAATCTTTAAAACTAGAAATGTTAAAATATGAAGAGGAAATGAAAAAAATTTTACCTATTGAGGAAAAAGCAAAAAAACTAAGACGTGAAGGAATAAACATAGAAGAAATAAAGAGTATATTAGGCAGTGATAGCTATATTTTTGAATATGTCCCTAATACTTTATATCATGGAAGTCTTGAAAGCTTGGATGTTATTAATTCAAAAGAAAGCACTCAAAAGGGTAGCTATGTATATGCTACAGATAATCCAATTCATGCATTATTCTTTTCCATCTTTAGAAATTCAAGTATTGCTAGAGCACATATTAATGAATATATTGATAAAAATGGTAATTATAAAGTTAAATATGAAATAGATGAAAGAATTGAAGGAGCTTTAGAAGAAATAATAACTGATAAAGAAATAACTATTCATATATGTGATGGTGAACAATTCTTTAAACCACAAGGTGCTGCATATATTGGAAGAGAGTGGATTTCAAAAGAAGGTCAAAATATAATACCGACTGGTAAAATACATATTAATGTTAAACAGTTTTTTGAATATTTAGAAAAAGAAGGATTAGTTGAATATAGCAGATATGATAAGTCAAAAGATTGGCAAACAGTTATTAATATGCTTGGACAAAACTATCCATTTGGTTTAGGAACAGAGAGGGGAAAAAATATAGAAGAATTTGACTCCATGTATGATGAGTTTATCAGTACTAACTTTCCAGAACAATTAGAATTTTCAAAAGCATTTCGTTCATTTATAAAAGAAATAATGGCTAAAGATTATAAATTAGATAATCAAGGAATGAGTTTAGAAGAAGAAAATAATTATAAATTAGGATATATAAAAAAAACTGCAGACAGCCTATTAATTGCAACTAAAGATGAAAATGGAAAAATTAGATGGATTGTAGATATTGATAAACTAAATGCTTTTATGAATCCACCAGTTGAAATTGAAGAAAAAAGAAGAAATATATAAAGATTGTGTTGAGTATGTAAAAATAATGAAAGTTTATGTATCTATCAAAATATACGTTTGGTAAAAATATACAAAAGGATTAAAAACTAGATTTGTATTATAGCTTTGCAAAAATGTGTAAATTCTTAAAAATTAGTTATTAGATAATAACATATGTTATGTTATTATTAATATATAATATGGGAGGAATATGTATAATGAAAAATAAAATAATAGTTTTATATGTTTTATTATGTATAGCATTACCTTTAAATACTTTTGCATTAGAAATTTCAAAAGGAAAGGCTTATGAAGAATATGAAAATTTAGATTTGTATCATAATCAAATAATTAGCACATCGGATGGCGGATATATTATTTTTGGGTTAGATACGAATGATGAAGGTAATGTAATAGGTAGTCACGCTATTAAAATGAATAGTGATGGTGATATTGTTAAAACAAATAATCAATTAGGTAATAATTTAAAATCAATTGTTGAATTTAAAGATACTCTTTTTGCTTTTATAGTTGAATATGTAGCACCTATTGGAAATCTTTCTCCACCTCTAGGAAACGTAAAAATATATAAATTAGATAGTGATTTAAACTTGGGTGATTTAGTATATTCAAATGATGATGACAATTATATTGATGAAGTATATGTTTCAAATGATTATATTATTGGCTATTCATATCAAGGGAAATTTTCTGAACAAAATCCTAGGTGTAAGATACCTGGTATATATAAATTTGACTATGATGGAAATAATATTAATAAGGTAGATTTAACACCTGATAATTATGATAATTGTTCATCATTAATGATGATAAGTATTTTTACTAATATGAATAAAAACTATAATAAGTTTACTCTTAGTGATTTAGAAAATTTATATGTATTCGATGCAAGTGATACATCAAATTATTTATTAAAATATAATCCAGAAGATTTTGATGAGATTTTTGATAGTACTGTTCTTAATAATGGTAACATTGTTATGTATTTAAGTAATATTGGCGTTGATGAGAATAATGATGTATATGATAAAGATTATAGTTTAAGAATGATTGATATAAATGGTAATGTACTTAGAACTGTACCTGAAGAAGAACCAATTGAAAGAATATATCCAACTAATGATGGAGGTTTGATTTATTTTTCTTGTAATCATTTTGAAGACGATGTTCAATGTTATATAAGAAAATATGACGAAGAATTAAATCCTATTGATAAGATTGTTATTGGTAAAAATGAAAATGCTAAAGAATTATACAATGGAGCAGGTTCAATTGGTATAACACAATTAAAAAATGATGATATAGTTGTTAGTATGGTTAGTAATTCTGGTTTTGAATTATTTAATATTAGTGAAACACCTACAAATAAATTAGTTAACTTAATTTTTAAAGATAATAAAAAAGTTGAAGAACCTTCAAATGATGATGTAAAAGTTCCAGATTTAGGAGCTACTAACAATGACGTTTTATTACTATTCTTTGGTGGAATACTTGCTTTAGCAGGATCTACTCTAATAATAAAAAAGTATGGAAATAATAGTTAAAAAGGCTTAATAAGCCTTTTTTTGTTACTATAAATGAGATAACAAAAATATGTTATAATTTATATAGGAGTTGGTACTATGAATTATACATATAAGATTCTAGATGAAGTATACTATTGGATATTATCAAAACAAAAGGATATAGAAGCAAGACTTTTAAATGAAAAATCTGAAAAAATACAAGTTGGTGATTATATAACTTTTTATAATATAGATAATGACGAACAGTTTATTAAAGTAAAAGTAATTAGTAAAAACATCTTTAATAGTGTAGAAGACTTAATAAATAAATATGATATTAAACGTATAATGCCAAATCATACTCTAAATGATATTAAGGAAATTTTATATAAAATACATGGTGATGAATCCATTGGTAAAAAGATAGTCAGCTTTGAATTTGAATATATATCAAGTGATAAGGAGTAACCTAATGAAAGAAACTTTTATTAATTTAAAAAAAGTATATAAAAGATATGGTAAAGAATATAAATCATCTTTGATAAAAATCTTTATTTTTAGTTTATTTGGTATAGTAACAAATATATGTATACCATTACTTTCTGCAAAATTTATCATAAATTTTACTGATTCTAAGTTTGAACAAGCTATATATATGTCACTAGTTATTTTAGGAGTATATGCAATAGAAAATATTAAAATATTATTAATAAGAAAGAATAATCAAGTATTTAGAAGAGGTACAGTTAGAAGTATTCAGATGTCTTTAGGAAGAGAAATTCTTTCATTAGATCAAGAAACATTAGATTCTAATTCAAGTGGAACTTTCATTCAAAGACTAACAAATGATACAGAAAAAATGTCTAGGATATTTACCAATGGAATGGTAATAATAATTAAATTCTTATCTGCAATTGGTTCATTTATTGCAATTTTGATAATAGACTATCACATGTTTTTATTTTACATTGCAGCTTCTTTAGTTTTAACAGTTCTAAATTATATTAAAAATGAAAAAGTTGGTGAAAAAGACAAAGAGTTTAGAAAAGAAAGCGATAAAGTAGCAGGTCTAACAGGGGAACTTGTAAGAGGAGCAAGAGATATAAAAATGCTTTATGCAAAAGAAAGTTTTATGAGAAATCTAGATGAAAAAATTATAATTCAAAATGAAAAAAATTTTGAAATGAGAAATATTGATATGAATTATAATTTGTTTATTGGATACATTAAAATGATATTAGAATTTATCTCAATACTACTATTAGTTATATTAATAAGAAATAATATCTTAACAGTAGCAATAGCAATTGCCCTTTATAATTATAGAAATACAGTACTAACTAATTTTATGGATATTGTATCTGAATTATTAGAAGAATGTAAGAATTTTAACATTTCTTCAGATAGAGTATTTTCAATTGTAAATAATAAAGAATTTAAAAAAGAAAAATTTGGTAAAGATGAAATTGAAAATATAGATGGAAACTTTGAATTTAAAAATGTTGAATTTGGTTATAATGATAATCTAGTTTTAAAAGGTTTAAACTTAAAAATTAATAGTGGAAAGACTTATGGAATAGTAGGGAAAAGTGGATCAGGAAAAACTACTATATTTAATTTACTTAGTAAATTATATGATGTTAATTCAGGTAGCATTTTAATAGATGGAAAAAATATAAATGATTTAAATGAAAAATCAATAAGAGGCAATATTACTATAATTAGTCAAAATCCTTATATATTTAATATGTCAATAAAGGATAATCTAAAATTAGTAAAAAATGATGTAACAGATGATGAGATAGTTAATGCTTGTAAGCTAGCTTGTTTAGATGATTATATTGATACTTTACCAGACAAATATAATACTATAGTAGGAGAAGGTGGCGTTAATTTATCTGGTGGACAAAGACAACGTTTAGCAATTGCAAGAGCGTTAATTCAAAATACAAAAATTATATTATTTGATGAAGCGACAAGTGCATTAGATAATGAAACACAGTCGAAAATACAGAAAGCTATTGACAATTTAAAAGGCGAATACACAATTATAATAATTGCTCATAGACTATCCACAATCGTTAATTGTGATAAAATATTTATATTAGAAGATGGAAAAATCTCTGATTCTGGAACTCATAAATATTTATTTAAGTCTAACAAATATTATCAGCAATTATGCAAAACTGAATTATTTGAAAAAGGAAAATAAAAAAAAGTAAAAACTCACAAATTCAATAAAAAAAGATTTGTGAGTTTTATTTATTATTTATACTAGTTTAATTTACATTTTTATTCATATAATAAGTTATCACTATTAATTAATTATCAAACTTATAGTAAAATAAATATAAAATAGGAAGTGAATAAATGAAAAAATGATGTATCACTAATGGAAAAATCTAATTTGAATTTAGAATTATTAAGAATGCTTAAAGAGTCATATAATAATGCAATAGATACCATTAAGCAAAAAGTAGAGGGTGAAGTGGCTGACAGTCTAGAATTGATTGGAGAAGCTGATTTAACGGATGGAGAACGTCCTATTTATGACTATGTCCACCATAACAAAAAATTAGGAATTAGAATTGAAGAAGAATTAATTAAAAATGGTATATCATTGGTGGATTTAAATGAGATAATAAATGCTCTTTCTAATAATAGTACTACAATAGTAAATATTGATACTATTAATGAATTAATAGATAAATTAAAAAAAAAGTGATACAAATGTTAAACAAAGATAACATATGTTATAAAGACTAGAAATGGTCTTTTTGTAATAAAAAGTATATACTTTTTATACTTATTGAAAATACATATATTCGTATGTTAAAATAAATATGTATGTATAATATAAAGGAGAATAATAAAATGGAAAATAATTCAAAAGACATAGTTGTGCAATTAAACCCTTATGATTTATATCAATTTGAACTTGCAGGAACATTAAGAAATTTTGCTATGGATAGTGGGTTCTTTTATCATATTTATGTTGAGGGAGATATATTAACAATACATAAAGAAGGATATAATACTCCACCTCTAGAATCAATTCGATTTGATATGAGTGAATTAATTGAGAATGATCAAATTAATCAAAAAAGAGCAGTTATCGAACTAGCTTATATGTATATATTTCATAAAACAGGTGATTTAAAAAATAGAGTTGATGTAATTGAAGAAAACGGTTCATTAGTTGATACCCATGAAGGATCTCAACACGCTTTTTATCACGATAGAACAGGGCAATATCCTGAAGGAATAATTACAAAAAATATAAAACGTAATAATCCATATTTGTTTGATAATAGAAGATTTGGTATTCATAAATAATAGACATTACTTAATTTGCAAAAATAAAGATAATATGCTATAATCTAGTCATTCACAAAGCCATTGCGAGGAAGAGTAAAAAAATATAAAGCATTTTAGAGAACTCTGTTAGGTGAAAAAGAGGATGTAAGTATTTTTTGAACATGGCCCTCAAGGCGAATGACTGAAAGACTCTTAGTAAGTCATTACGGGAATGCCCGTTATAGCAGATACCTATAACTATGCATAAGACATAAGTAGGTTAGCAAGTTTAATATAGTAATATATTAATAAATTAAGAGTGGTAACGTGAATATTTCACCTCTTAGGAACAGTAAGTTTCTAAGAGTTTTTTTATTTAAAAGAAAGAAGGAGATAAAATGAATATTATAATTGGAATTAGTTGGCCTTTTGCTAATGGAGATTTGCATATAGGTCATGCAGCAAGCAGCTTACCTGGTGATGTTATTGCAAGATATCATAGATTAAAAGGAAATAAAGTTATTTTGGTATCTGGAACAGATTGCCATGGTACACCAACAGAGGTAAAAGCATTACAAGAAAACGTAAGTCCAGAATATTTAGTAAATGAATGCCATGTTTCGTTTTTTAAAGACTTTAAAGACTTTGGTATAAGCTTTGACTTATACAATAGAACAGATGATTCTTATCACAAAAAATTTGTTCAAGAACAATTTGTTAAATATTACAACAATGGATATTTAAAAGAAAAGGAGGAAGAACAGCTATACTGCAATCATTGCAAATTATTTCTTGCAGATCGTTATATCATTGGAATATGTCCAAAATGTGGGTCGGAAATAAAAGGTGATGAATGTGAAAAATGTGGGAGTTTACTTACAATAGATGAAGTAAAAGAAACAAAATGTGCTATATGTGGCAACAAGACAACCTATAAGAAAAATAAAAACTTATATTTTAAACTATCTAGTTTTCAAAATGAAATAAAATCTCTTTTAGAATCAAAAAGAAATGATTGGAGAGAAAATGCAATTAATTTTACTGAAAGATATCTTAAAGAAGGTATTCCTGATAGATGTGCAACTAGAACTTTGAAATATGGAATAGATATTCCAATAGATGGTTTTAAAGATAAAAAAATATATGGATGGTTTGAGAACGTTTGGGGATATGTAACTGCCAGCAAAAAATATGCAGAAGAAAATAAGTTAAATTGGGAAGACTTTTGGAAAAATGATAATAGCAAAATATATTTAGTTCATGCAAAAGATAATATTCCATTTCACACAGTTATATTTCCAGCATTGTTACTTGCAACAAAAGAAAAATATAGATTACCAGATAGAATAATATCAGATGAATATATTACTATTGAAGGAGAGAAACTATCAAAAAGTAAAGGTAATTATATTACACTAAGATATTTATTAGATAATTATCCAGTTGATGCTATTAGATATTATTTTAGTATTAATAATCCAGAAACAAAAGATTTTAATTTTACATATGAAGGCTTTATTAATTCAATTAATGGTGAATTATTAGGTAAATGGGGTAATTTTATAAATAGGACACTCCAATTTATTAAAAAATCATTTAATGGAAAATTAGCTAGTACAAATCTAGATCCAACAATTGAAAATAAGTTAAAAGAATTATATAATTCAGCTGGTAATGATATAGATAATGGAGATACAAAAGAAGCTTTGTCAAAAATATTTGATTTTATAAATTTTTCTAATAAATATTTTGATGAGAATGAGCCTTGGAAATTAGCTAAAGAAGATATAAATAAATGTGAAGATGTTTTATATAATTGTTGTAATATAATACTAAATATAAATAATTTACTTAAACCATATTTAGTAGAAACTACTATTAAAGTAGAAGAGTTTCTAAATGATAGTATAAAAGAATGGAATTATAAAAAAATTTCTCGTGTTAATTTAACAAATGATATTGTTCCATTATTTATAAGATATGATAAAAGTAAAATAGAAGAAGAAAGAGCTAAACTAATAAAGCTATAAAATATAGAAAACAATAATTATGTAAAGAATGTATAAATAACTTTTAAAAAGTGTGTTAGAAATACAATTTAGATACGATAATACAATTTTAACAAATTTTTATATAAGCACATATTTAAAACATAATCAAGACTTATAATAATAACTAATATATTATATATAATATATGGAGGTATAACATGATAGCAGTATGTGGTGCAAATTGTAGTGAATGCGAATTATTTAAAAATAAAAAATGTAAAGGGTGTAATAATACTAATGGAAGTCCATTTGGAAAAAAATGTTGGATTTATAAATATATTGAAATAGGTGAAAAAGAAAAATATAATGAAATGAAAGAAAGCCTATTAGAAGAGTTTAATTCATTAGAAATTCCAGGTATGACCAAAATAAAAGAATTATTTCCACTACATGGTTCTTTTGTTAATTTAGAATATACTTTACCAAATGGTAAAAAAGTTAAGTTATTAAATGACAATGAAATCTATTTAGGTAATCAAGTAGAATGTGAATTTTGTAATGAAGATACAGCAAAATGTTTCGGCTTAATAGGAAATATGGACTTTATATTAATATGTGAATATGAAATGAATGGAAAAAATCCAGAAATCATATTATATAAAAAAAGATAATTATAAACAGAATAGCAATATTGGTTATTCTGTTTTTATATTTTTTAAAATCGTGTTAAAATTATATTAGGTATAAAATAAAAATGAGGTGACATTAATGGTTACATTAAATAATGAGATACAAAATTTTTATGATAATTTAAATGGAAAAGTAAATAATTTAAATGTAAAAACAAATAATTTAATGGACACAATGGATAAATTAAAACAAGTTAATATGACTTTTGGTGAAAACTTATCATATTACTATAAAGGTGAAGCTCAAAATAACGCATTATTAAATGTTGCCGCTATAAATGATAGATTAAATATATTATCAGAAAGTATCAATGAAAAATTACTCGCTTCAGTTTTTAAAATACAAGATATACTTGATTTAACAAAACAATTAATTGAAATGAAAAATAATATAAATAGTGCTGAATCAGCTAATCAAGAAAATGATACTTCTAAAGCAGAATATTTATTTAATGAAAAACAAAGAGAAGCACTAAAAAAAATAAAAGAGTTGATAGATTTAGATGAATTAATAGATTTAAAACAAAAAGATAAAAATCAAATAGAAGAAGGAGAAGTAGATACTAGTCAACTTGATTTGATGCCAGGTTCTTATAAAGAGTATAAGTATACTGCATCTAATGGAGTAACAATTGACTACTTTGCTTATATTCCTGCTAATATAGAGTCAGTAAAAGACGTTCCTGTTCATCTTCATTTATGGCCAAGTAGACAAAATGGAGGATCAATGGGATATTATAATGTTCATGGTCTACCAAAAATTCTTTATGAAGGAGGTACTCCTTCAGGTGTTGTCATATGTCCAAAACTAGAAGCTAATGAAATATATGATGTAGATCATATCGATGCAATTAAAGAACTATCAGATTCATTTGTTAGTAAATATTCATGTGATAAAAATAAAATATCAATAAGTGGTCAAGGTGGAGGAGGACAAGCAGCAATTAATTTTGCAGCAAAATATCCAGATTACTTCACTAAAGTAGTAAGTTTATATTCACTAGATACAGCTAATAGTTATGATGAAATAGGGCTAAGCAAAGAACAAGCAGAAGCAAATCTAGCAAAAAACGATATTATTTTATTTAGATGTACAGGTGGTAAAGGTGACTTAGATGAACGAAGCATAAATTACACAAATAAATTATTTAATTCTTTAAAAAATAAATCTAAAACAAATATCGATTTAATAGATAATCCTCATTATATATATGGAGATGACTTATTTAGTGATCCATTTACTTATGAAGGTAAAACATATAAAAACTTACTTGAGTACTGTTTAGCACAAGAAAAGCAGGATAAAGATACTTCAGTAAGAATTTAATTCCAAAAGGAGCTAGTTATGTCAAATATAAAAATAAAATATGATACTGTATTAAATACTTCAAAATCATATGAAGAAGAAAAAGAAAAACTTTTAACAATAAAAAGTGAAATGAATGGAATATATGAAAGATTAAATGAAGAATGGAAAGATAAATCAAACAGTAATTTTAATAATAAGTTTAAAGATCATATAGATAAATTAGATTATTTTATAGCATTTCTTCATAACAATAGTATTTTATTAGATAAAACATCTAATAAGCACAAAAGCTCAGAAGATAATTTAAATAATAATATGGAAAAAGTGAGAGATATATATGAATATCGAGATTAATGTTAATAAAGTAAATGAAGAAACAAATAAATTAATAGACATATCACAAAGATTAAAGGAAATAGAAGAAGAATCAGTTAGTTTAACAGATACATTAAAAGACTATTGGGAATCTAAAACGTCAGAATATTTTTACAAAGATTTTGATCAATATAAAAATGAATTTGATAACTATCTTGAAGAGTGTACGAAAATAATTAATTATTTACAAGATGTTGTATCAGGTGGATATAAAGAATTTGATGAAACTACTAATAATAAAATAGATGAAAACTTTTCAGTTTAATGAAAGAGAGGTTTAAAATGAATAATAATTATTTAGAAATAAATACAACTGGTATTAGTTCAATATGTTCTAAGTATAATGAATTATTAAATAATTTGGAACTAGACTATAGTAATGTAATAAATGATTTTAAACCATTATTAAATTGTGGAGTTTTATCTTCTTACATTCCTGATTTAAAAGATAATATTGATAAAGTAGTTTTATCAGCAAAAGAAATGGTTAATTACTTAAAAAACTTTGCAGAAGAACAAGAAAAAATAGATGATAATAGTTCTAATGATAATAACAATGATCATAACAATAATAACAATGATCATAACAATAATAACAATAATAACAACGATAGTTCAAATAATGGTGGAGGACAAGATTCTAATAGTAATATAGACGATAATAGCCAAGAATCAATTGAAGATGAATCTAATAACATTAATAACCAATCAATAAATAATATTCTAACAGAAGAAGAAATTAACATTTTATTTGATAGTGATGAATTTATGAAATCATTATTATCTATTGTAACTAAATATCCAGATATAATATTTGATTTAAAGAAAAAAGATTTACTAAAAGAATTACTTGTTCAAAATAATATTACTGATGATAATATTGTCGATGTTATTAGTAACTATGATAGTAAAGTAATTCAAACAACTTTGAAAAATATAATTAATGGTGAAATTGAAGTTCCAAATAATATTGAATTAATAACTAAGATTAGAAATATAGTTTTTGCAAAAAAGAATAATAAAAACGAAGAAAAAGATGGTAGCCATAAAATATAGAACTTGCAAAATAATAAAATCAATGTTATACTTTGTTTAATTTTGAAAGGGAGATAATATTATGTTAAACAACCAAATAAAGAAAACTATAAAGAAAAACAAGAAATCAATATTATTTATTGGTTGTTTTGATGTGTCTTCTATATAGTACAAAAATAGAAAAAACAAAAAGTAAGGTGGCATAGAACAATCAAAATGTTTTATGCCACTTTTTTATTGAAAGGAATGAGAATTATGAATTGGGCAAGAGAAGTTGCTATGAAAATTGTTGAAGAAAGGCCGAATGAAAAAGTTTATACTGTTGCAAGTGGAGTGAGTCCTAGTGGTTTTGTTCATATAGGAAATTTTAGAGAAATTGCTACTCCATACTTGGTTGCAAAAGAACTAAAAAAAATGGGTAAAAAAGTAAGATATATTTTATCTTTTGATGAATATGATAGATTTAGAAAAGTTCCAGGAAACATTGATTCAAGTTATGAAAAATATATAGGTATGCCATATACAGAAATACCTAGTCCATATACTGAAAATGAATCTTATGCTTCTTATATGGAAAATAGATTTTTGGATGAATTAAAAGCTATGGATATAGAAGTTGAATGTATTTATCAAGCAAAAGAATATCAATGTGGAAGATATAATAAATATATTAAAATTGCTATGGACAATAAAGATAAAATATTTAATATAATTGATGATTTTAGAACACAAGATTCTACTGAAGAAGAAAAAGATAATTACTATCCAATAAGTATATATTGTCCAAAATGTAAAAAAGATTCAACTCATATTACTAATTATGATAATATTAATGGAATTGTAACATATAACTGTTCTTGTGGATATGATGGAACTTTAAATATAAATAATGCTAATAATATTAAATTACAATGGAAAGTTGATTGGCCAATGAGATGGATGGTAGAAAATGTAACATTTGAAACTGGAGGAATAGATCATTCAGCAGCAAATGGAAGCAAAGCTGTATCAGAAAGAGTAGCAAGAGAAATATTTAACTTTGAGCCTCCAATATATATTCCATATAATTTTATAGGTATTAAAGGAGGAGGTTCTAAAATGTCTTCTTCAACTGGAAATGTTCTTACTTTGACTGATTTATTAAAAGTATATGATAAAAATATAATTTGGTGGTTTTATGCAAGATTTGATAATATGCATGCTTTTGATATTGCTCTAGATAATGATGTAATAAGATATTATAGTGAATTTGATAGATGGGTAAAATTGTACTTTAATGGAAATATAGATGAAAAAAATAAAGAAATATTAGATTTAACTAATGTTAAAGAAAGTTATTTAAATTATCCTAACTTTAGTTATTTAGCAACATTCTTGCCAATAGTAAACTTTGATGTAGATTTATTAAAAAAATTATTGAGCAAAGAAAATATAAAAGTTGAAGGAAAAGAATTTGAAGAAAGACTAGAATTAGCTAAATATTGGGTTTTAAATTATGGAGCAGATTATCAAATAAACTTACTTAATGAAAAAAATAACTCATATTATGATACTTTGAATGATAAAGAGAAAGAATGGTTAAATAAAACAATTCTATTATTAGATAATGAGTACCAAACAACTGAAGAATTACAAACAGATTTATATAGTGTAGTAAAAGATGATATCTTAGATAAAAAAGAATTAAAACAACAACAAAAAAGATATTTTCAAATACTATATAATATGTTACTAGGGCAGGATCAAGGACCAAAACTTGGATTGTTTTTAATGGCTTTAGATAAAGAAAAAATAATAAATTTATTAAAATAAGTAAATATGGAAATATAATATCAAAATTGACATAATTATTATTTTAGAATTATAATTTAGTTGAAAAGATACTTAATATTTTATAGGAGGTATAAGATGTATAAGTTTAAAGATATTTTATTTTCATTAAGAGAAGAATATTTAAAAAATGAAGAAAAACTAAAAAAGCTAGAAGAATATGTTCATACTAATGGTAAAAGAGATGTTAGATTTTATCTTGAAAAAGAAGATGAAGAAGACCTTGTTGAACTATATTATTCAATTAGTAAGAGAAACAATATAATAAGAGAAGCAATAAGCAAGCTCTTAGGGATTGATTATTATCATGCATCAGGGAAAATGGCAAGAACAGCAAATGGAATATATCAACCAGATACAAAAAGCTTTTATATGATGGATGATAAAAGAGAAGAAGTTGGAAGTTTAGTACAAGATATTTTTGATAATCCTTTTACTAATGGTTCTTTTAATACAGTTATAGAAAATAATGAAAAAGATATAAACCTAGATAGAAAATTAATGATATATCCAGATCGAATTATAACTTATAAAAGAATAGATACAGATTATACAAGCGGAGTATATGATCCTAAAACAGATACTTTTAAGTTTAGAAATGATAAAAGACAAGTTACATATGATGATATGTACAATATGTTAGATTTAGACTTTCCAGCTGACAATTTACCACCATTCTTAAGAGTAGCTATTGAATCTTCTAACACATTTGGATTAAATGCTTATATATATGATAATGATGCAAATAAAAAAGTAAAATCATTTACTCCTATTGTAAAAGAAAAAAGACTAGTTTTAAAAAGACAAAAATAACATTAAATCAGGAAATACCCTGATTTTCTTATATATAATGATATAATAAATAAAGGAAGTGATAAAATGTTAAGTCCTATAATTGAAACAGAAAGATTAATACTTAGAAGATATAAAGAATCAGATTTAGATGCCTTTTATGAAATCTTATATGATGATAGATTAGAAAAATATATTAAGTTTCCAAAAATAACAAGAGAAGAAGAACTAGAATATATTAAAAAGTGTATTAAAGATGCAGATGAATCAAAAAATGAAATGTGGGCAATTGAAAGAAAAGATGACCATATGGTTTTAGGTAATATAAGTGTTAATACTATTAATAAAAAGAATAATTATTGTAATGTAGGATATGTTATTAGATATAACTATTGGGGAAAAGGATATGCAGCTGAAGCGTTAGAAGCAGTATCTAATTATCTATTAGAAAATGGTTATTATTTAGTAGAATGTTCTTGTAATGAAAATAATAAGCAATCATCAAGAGTAATGGAAAAAGCAGGATTTAAAAAAGATGGATATATTGCAAATAGAAGAATAAATACGGATGGAACTTATTCTGGAGTAGAATATTATTCAAAAACAAAAATACTTAGGAGGTAGATATGATGAAAAATGAATATATTAATCTAGATATAAACAATATTGATGAAGAGCACATTTGTTGTGCTATAGGAGATCCAAAACACCAAGAAGGTGTAGACAAGAAAAAAGAGTGGATAAAAAATAAATTGAAAGATGGTCATGTATTTAGAAAACTAAATGCAAGAGGGAAAATATTTATTGAATATGAACCACTAGAAACTGCTTGGGTCCCAATTAATGGAAAGAATTATGAATATATTTACTGTCTATGGGTAGCAGGAAGTTTTAAAGGAAA
>JAEEGL016722521.1_pt1 | contig 15502 bp, 16 predicted proteins | sample 9134231 | NCBI WGS metagenome assembly JAEEGL01 (sample SAMN16246548, study PRJNA631951) | gut metagenome | biome: gut microbiome; feature: rumen; material: fiber-attached | host: Bos | place: Iran: Karaj | collected 2018-10
CCGGATGCGGAGAGTATCAGAAACGGCAAATATCCCATTACTGCAAGCTTTTACGCCGTATACAGAAAAGACAATGATAACCCCAATACCCAAAAGTTAGTGGACTGGCTTTTATCAGAAGAGGGACAGCGGCTGATCGAGGCCTGCGGATACGTCGGGTTATGAATTTTTGATGAAATACAGACAGGCTGTTAATAGGTTTAGACATAAGAGAGGTACATCATGATTTCATTTGAAAGTGACTACACTACCGGAGCGCATCCGGAAATACTTAAAAGACTGGCCGAAACTAACTTGGAGCCGCTTTCAGGTTACGGCACAGACCATTATACGGAAAGTGCAAAAGAAAAGATACGCCGCGCAATCGGTATGGAGGATGCAGATGTTGAGTTCCTGGTAGGAGGAACCCAGACAAACGAAGTGGTGATTTCCACCATGCTGGCAGATTACGAAGGAGTGATCGCTGCAAAGACCGGACACATAAACGCACATGAAGCGGGAGCTGTGGAATACACCGGTCACAAGGTTCTGGAACTTCCGGAAAAATTTGGAAAGATAGATTCAAAAGATTTAGAGTCTTGTATTTCTTCATTTTTCGAAGATAAAAATCACGAACACATGGTGTTCCCGGGAATGGTTTATATTTCTTTTCCCACAGAGTACGGGACCCTCTATACCAAGGCAGAATTGGAGTCAATCTCGGCTGTTTGCAGGAAGGCAAATATCCCGCTTTTTATAGACGGGGCAAGGCTTGGATACGGACTCATGAGTAAGTCAAATGATGTCACCCTGACCGACATCGCAAAGCTTTCGGATGTGTTTTATATAGGCGGAACAAAGGTGGGAGCTCTGTGTGGCGAAGCAGTAGTGTTCACAAAAAACAACAAGCCCCTACACTTTATGAATTCAGTTAAAAAGCGCGGCGCGCTTTTGGCAAAGGGAAGACTCACCGGTATACAATTCGATACTCTCTTCACGGATGATCTGTATTTCAAGATCAGCCGCCATGCCATGGATATGGCGGAGAGATTAAAAGAAATATTTGTTTCACATAAGATGGAATTTTTTATTGATTCACCCACGAATCAGCAGTTCATCGTCTTGGAGGATGAACTGCTGAAAAAGTTACAGGAAAATATTTCTGTAAGTTTTTGGGAAAAGACGGATGAACATCATACTGTGGTCAGGTTTGCCACTAGTTGGTCCACCACAAATGATGACCTGGATGCACTGGATCACTTTCTGTCTTCGTAATCCGCTGCTATCTCATCACTCCATGATTCATCAAGCGGAGCAGCAGATCTTAAGCAGCACATTGCTTTGGAAACTGCACCGAATACCACACCGGTACCTTTACTGTCGGCTCTGTAATTAACCGCCCTGTCCGCATCGATTCCGATGGCGCCTGCGGTTTCTACGGAGTCGATATTTGCGCCTATGAACAGAAATTCCCAGCCCTGTTTTTTCTGCTGTTTGATCATTTTTTTAACTTCTTTGCTGCTGAATTTGCTGCTGGCATTTTCCAAACCGTCGGTGGTAATGACAAACATTGTATGATCCGGAACATCTTCGGGACGGATGTATTTGTGCACGGTCTTGATGTGCTCGATGGAAGAGCCGATGGCATCGATAAGTGCGGTGCAGCCGCCAACGGTGTAATCATCTTCCGTCATCTTTTTGATTTCTGACAGTTCTACACGATCGTGAATGGTATCGATCCTGTTATCGAAAAGAACTGTTGATACATAGCACTTTCCGTCCTGCTTTTTCTGCTTCTCGATGAGTCCGTTGAAGCCTCCTATGGTGTCGCTCTCCAGGCCTGCCATTGATCCGCTCTTGTCAAGGATAAATACGATTTCAGTGATGTTGTTCTTCATAATAAAACCCTCCGTTTAAAATGTAGCTTAGTTTAAACTCGCCGCTTCCGTGGGCGGTTTGTTTTGTTGTTATGGCTACATTATAAAAACGGAGGGGATGCAAGTGGTCGCCTGCGAGGCGACATATTTTTTTCCACAATTTAAAATATCCGGATACCACTTGGTATCCGGATAATATTATGCATACATTTTATCTATACAATAGAGGATTTCTTTCTTTGAAGCGTATTCCTGAAAGTCCTTCCCCGTAACGTATCCGCCTATGGTCATACAATTGTCTTCCACTTTTACGTAACGGATAAGGCAATCACTTGAAAGAATGTTCGTTTCCTCTATCTTTCCGTACATATATGTGTCTATGAACTGGAAATGGATATATTCGTTATTCTTTACATTTTCTATGTATTTTTCTTCCAGAGGAATCTCGAAACACACCCCGGTTTCGCTGATGTTCTTAACCTTGCAGCTGATTTCCCTGTTCTGTCTGCTGTCATGAAGAATTGCCGGAACCGAAAGATCAATTCTCGGATAAGCTCTCTTATCTAGCATTCATATACTCCCTATGTTGAAACACCGTTTACAAACCCCACGTATGATTATACTATCTGCGCCTATATGTTTCAAGGGCAAATAGACACGCCATATCGGATGCCCGCACTGATCAGGCTTTCTACATCAATCGAGTATTTCCACATCAAAAATATCGCGCATGGGGATCACGGTTCCGTCTTTCATAAGGACCTGCCGCTCATATGCATCCACTTTTTTCACATTTCCGGCAGCATGCACGTAGCTTCCGCCGTCCTTTAAAAGGTCATCCACGAAATATGTGATACTCACGTAAGGCTCGTTTCCGGATTCACTGTTTAAGCGCTCCGCGATCTCCGCCAGCTTTCTGTTTATCTCGTCCACAACGGATTCGTCCAAGATGACCCGCTCCTCCGTGATGCGCTCCGTCTCGGCAACCGCTTCGCCGTATCCGGAAAGTGCTGCGAAGGGAGCGAACTGGGCCGCCCTATTCTGCAGGCTCATATGTGGCCTGGTCTTTGACTGATGATGCGGATGATCTATTATATCCTCATATTTTCCCATAAAGATCCTCCGGGATCACTCTCTTTAGAATTTAATCTCCACGGGAGCAGCGGTGAATGAGCTGATGGTAGCAACCGCGTTCTTCATGTATAACACTTCTGTGTTGCCGTCATCTTCAGAGTACATGCCTCTGAGCTGAGGATATGCATCAAGCATTGCCTTCTTTGCTTCTCTTCTGTCATCCTCTGCCAATTCGCATGCAATGCGGATCCAGTATCCGTCTTTAAATGCGCAGATCTCAACCTTGGGATTTGCGTGGATCTGCTTTGACACATCCTTTGATTTTCCGGTCTGGATGTAAAGCTTTCCCTCAAAATTGTTAACGGTACCGAAGGGTCTTACTCTGGGCTGATCCCCGTCAACCGTTGCAAGATAATATGTTCCTGCCTCTTTTAAAAACTTTTCTACTCTTTCCATTTTTTGAATTCCTCCTCTTTGTTAAATATATCTAGCTCAAGCATTTTATATTTTGTAATTTCCAACAGTTATTTTACCATAGTTTCCGGGCAGAATGAAGTTGATTATGCTTACTTCAATTGATATAATTTTTTTGTAGTTTGTTCTGATAAACAAAGTTTCCAAACAACGAGGTTACGCGATGAAATCCATACAAAGTAAGCTCACCCTTGCAATCGCAGTCATGATGTTCCTTGCTTCCGCTGCGCTCATGGTCACAGCCATGATCAGGAACAGAAATATCGTAAACAATGATTCAAGTGCCATCATACAGGCCAAAGCCGACTACTATGCCCTGATGTTAAATGACATAATAAATGATTCCGGTGAAGACCCTGAAGAATCCCTTCGCAACACAGTTTCACAGGTGTTCGTTTACGATGGCAACTATGGCTTTTTGGCTACCAAGGCCGGAGACATCATTTATCATCGCGATTACCCCGACGGCATTCTTCATTCCAATCTTTCAAAGCCGGAACAAATGAAATTTGAGCGTATACTCAGTCAGGAAAGAAATGTGGCCGTATGGTTAAGAACAAACCGTGTCATGCCCGTCAAAATGGTCCTTAAGGATCTGGAGGGCGGCTACACCTTCGGAATTATCGTTCCCCGTTTTTCATTTGGAAGAGCTCAGGCAAGGCTTATCGCCTCTTTGTTTATCACCTCTTTGCTGATCATCGTCATATCCATTGTTTTAAGTGTTCTTTGGGTAAGGCAGATCATCACGCCTCTTCGTAAAATGACCGCTGTTGCGGACCGCTATGCAGCCGGGGACTACAGCGAAAAAATGACCGTAGGTTCCAAGGACGAAGTGGGAAGACTCTCGAACAGCCTTCAGACCATGGCCAATTCCCTTACGGAACAGATTGAGATAGCCGACTCCGCGAACAAGGCAAAATCAAACTTCCTTTCAAATATGTCCCATGAGATCAGGACTCCCATCACGGCAGTCCTCGGTTTCAATGAGATGATCCTCCGTGAATCGGACAACAAAGAGATCACCGCTTATTCCGAAAATATAAAAACCGCAGGAAACACCTTGCTGGGTCTGATAAACGATATCCTGGATTTTTCAAAGATCGAGGCCGGCAAGCTTTCAATAATCCCTGTCAACTATGACATATCTTCTCTTATAAACGACCTTGTAAACATGGTAAAGATCAGAGCCGAAGAAAAGGGTCTTTCACTGGCCGTGGATTTTGACAGGAATATCCCCAAATATCTTTACGGCGATGAGATCCGCATAAAGCAGATCATCACCAACATTCTCACTAACGCAGTAAAATATACCGAAAAGGGAAGCGTGACCTTCCACATCGGTTACGAAAAAGACCCGGAAGACAAAGACAGCGTGCTTCTTGACATCTACGTTAAAGATACCGGCATCGGCATTCACGAGGAAGATATGGAGAAACTTTTCTCCGAGTTCGAGCGCATTGATGAAAAACGAAACCGCAACGTCGAAGGAACCGGCCTTGGCATAAGTATCACCCAGAGCCTGCTTGCCATGATGGACTCTTCTCTTAACGTGGAGAGCCTCTACGGAGTGGGATCGAAATTCTCATTCAAGCTAAGACAGAAGGTTACCAAGTGGGATCCCCTGGGAGACTACGAAATCTCCTATCATGAATCCGAAAAAGGCACGGAACACTACAGAAGTTCCTTCACCGCAAAGACAGCCCGGGTTCTTATGGTGGATGATAACGACACAAACCTTCTGGTATTCAAGAGTCTGTTGAAGGGAACCCTCGTAAATGTTGAAACCGCAACAAGCGGCGACGAGGCCATCGTCCGTGCCGGAGAAACAAAATACGACATCATCTTCCTGGATCACATGATGCCCGAAAAGGACGGCATAGAGACCTTGCACGAACTGCAAAAGATGGTCAACTCACCAAGCGCCCACACACCGGTCATCTGCCTCACAGCAAATGCCATCTCCGGTGCCCGTGAGGAATATCTGGGCGAGGGCTTTGCGGATTACCTGGCAAAACCCATCGATCCCGTCAGATTGGAAGAGATGATGCTGGAGTACCTGCCGAAAAACAAGATAGACAAGGTATTCAGCGTAAGTGCCACGGCAGAACCCACAGCAAACCCGAGCACTCCCGTAGCTGCAAAGCAGGAAGTAGGCCCGGATTCCTTCTTTGATACCCTAAGCAGTGCCGGAATACTTGATACCGGAACCGGCCTGCTGCACTGCGGAAACAAAGAAGCATATTTCTATATCCTGAAAACCTTCTATGAATCCGTAGATGAAAATGCACAAGCCCTGAATAAATTTGCAGATGCAGGGGATATACAGAACTATTCGATCCGCATTCATTCCATAAAGAGCAACTGCAGGACCATCGGTGCCACAAAGCTTGGCGACATGGCGGAAGCCCTTGAACTGAGCGGAAAAAACGGCGACACCATTTATGTTTTAAATAACCATGCCGCCTTTATCGCAGAATATAACAATATAAAAACAAAACTGACTGATTTCTTTGTGGGCGTCTGATGCTCACACAAGACCGTTCCTATAGTCAGGAATACCATAGCGGGAAGCCGACTGCTCAAAATATTTTTCATCTACATACGGCCATTTCACCGGCTTCCCCGTGTCTTCTTCCTGAAGCCTTGCCGCGGTTTCAACCAGCTCCGGTGTGTAATCTTCCCCCGACCTTAATATATGGATATTGTTGCAGATAAACCACTGTCCCATTTCCATAAGACCCTTTTTGTATATTTCATCTATCACATGATCCACATCGTAGGGCAGGTTTAAAAATTCCGCCTTCCACGCCGCGCCGCCGGGCTCCGAAGCATCAGAGCCGTGAAGGATCAGGCACTGCACAAACCCGTGGGCACCGATGGCTATTCCGGATGAGCCCGTGTTAAAGTAATGCTTTCCCTCGAACTCTATCTCACCCTGGTAGTGGGTGTGCCCCGCCAGCAGGTAATCGCAGTCTATCTTTCTAAGCCATTCCCTGGTATTTTCCCCATCAAACTGCATAAGTTCCCTGGTGTTTTTCGGTGAACCGTGACAGCACACGATGGCGGGAAATCCCTCGCACTCGTATTTAAATGTGATGGGCAGGGATTCAAAAAAATCTATATCACCATTGGTTAGGCGCTCATATGTATACAGCAGGTTCCCGCTGGCTGAATTGGCGATCCACTCCGGACCGATTTCAATTCCACGGCGGACCTTTCTTTGGTTTATGAAATAATCTTCACGGTTTCCCCTAAGAAGATGTGTTTTATATTTCTTCATCAGATCATAAAGATACAGCATCGTCTCTGCCGTATCCGTGGTGTCGGAAACAAAATCCCCCAGCAGGAAAAACTCCGTTATCCCCCTGCCCTCCATATATTCCACCGCAGTCTTAAAAGCGGTGTAGTTGCTGTGTATATCCGCGATAACGCCTATATCTTTGGTCATGTCGGCCCCTTCATATATAAATTTTCACGTCACCATTTTCGCATCAATATTTCACACCACCATCGCCCAGCGACTTCGGCTTATCTCATAATAAAGCCGGATCTGTTTCTTAGCCTCAAGAACCGTGATGGTACAGTCAAATACCAAAATATCGTTGGTGACATACATCCCGTCCGGCGTGGTGTATGCCCCGTCGCCGGAAAGGTTCTTATATTCTTTAATTGTAAAGATGTGCCTTTCGCCCTCTTCATCCGTGACACGGACCCGTAACGGGATCACCGAACCGTCGCTGGAATGCTGGCAGATCACATCAACTTTATCTATTTTTGTGGACATAATCTATACCCCGTGTGTAGGGTATAGTATAGAACATTTGTTCTGTTTTTGTAAATAGAACAAAATATTAATTTTCCCCAAAAGCGTTATGAGGGTGATTTTTTACTCTTGATCCACAGGATGAGTCTCCTGACATGGAACACGGCAAACACTGCTGCCAGCAGATAAAGATGGGCATAGAACACTCCCACGATATAATAATTCCTCTCCAGCAAAAAACCTGTGCTGAAACCGAAAAAGCTTGTAAGTCCCGACAGCGCAAGGGCAAGGATCAAAAGCGGTGCGCAGAAAAACATGTTCTTCATGGCCTTTAAAAAGTCCTTGAAGGTTGCATCAAAATAAACAAATCTTCCCACCATCAGTCCAAGATAATAAATCATGATGGGGCCATACTCGTTGGAATCTCCGATCACATTAAGATACATGATCACGATTATGGCATAGAACATTCCCAGCATTCTGATGACTGCGATCTGGTCCCTGGTGATGCCCTTAAGGGGGATGATGAGCTTGTCCAAAAAGGTGTTCAGAACGCAGGACATGCATATCAAAAACAAAAGCGCAAAGTCTTTCCACTCACCCCATATAGCCAGGAACACACCCATTGCTCCCGTATCCGTGGTCCCCTGATACAGAGAATAGACATGATTCATGACCACGTAGGCGCAGGCAAAAGAAATACCGGATGTGCCGGCAATCACCAGTTCATAAAAACGGTAAAGCAAGCTTGTAAATACTTCCTGCGGTTCCTTATCGTCCCTTTTTACTTTCTTGCGGATGCGGCTCCATCCGAAGAACAAAAATGTACATATCAGAACACCCATCAGCGCCACCGCAAAAAACAACAGTTTTTTTGGCCACGTAAAATCCGGGTTCATATAAGCTTGGATATTCATACAAATCTCCCCTATTTCTCCACGATCTCTTTATACAGATCCAGACCGAAGCTAGTGAGCTCCGGCTCGTGACGGATCATGCGGAAGGTACGGCTTCCGTTTTCCTTTCTTTCGGCAGAGAAAAACTCAACGCCGGAATCGGGATCGTTTTGCATTTCCTCGTGAATGCGTCTTGCAAAGGAAAGAAGGTGAGTGACCGTAAGGATCTTCACTCCCGCTTCCTTCAGAGCTTTTATTATATCATATGCGATAACGGAACCCTCTTTTTCCGTTGTTGTGGCAAATGATTCGTTCAAAAGGATCAGCGAGCCCTCGCCTATCTGCTCGATGATCTTGCTCATGCGTCCCAGCTCTTCGTCAAGCCTTCCGCTGTTCATCTCGCTGTCTTCCCTGCGGGTAAAATGCACAAATATTTTTGGGAATATCCCGCTGGAAAAAGACTCTGCAGTGACCATAAGTCCGCACTGCATCATCACCTGCGCGATGCCGATACTGCGAAGGAAGGTGGACTTTCCGCCCTGGTTTGCACCGGTTACGATGAGCAGATCCTTGTTCGTGAGTGAGCAGGTATTTCCAACCACATTCACGCGCTGCTCAAGAGCCATCACAAACTCCTTCAGCTCATTAAACTGAAGATCTTTTCTGCCGCAGACCGAAGGAAAACACCATCCCATTCCGAAGCGCTTCATCTGCTCCTTTAACAAAATGGCGGAATAATAAAATCCTGCCTGAAATTTCAGCCTGTCAAAGAAGGTCTGGAATTCTTCGAAAACTCCCTTCAATTCTTCCGTCAGATAGCTTACGATCATGTATTCAAGATGTTGTGCCTGATCGTTTATCCGAACATCTTTTGTGACGGAAAAGGAATCCGGTGTTCTGGAATCCATAAGCTCGCGGATCTTGTACATGGTGCTGCCGGGCTTATAGAATTTCGAACTCTGAGAAGACACTTCCCGAAGCTTAAGGGAACTGAATTTAAGTCCGTCCTCAAGCCCGCTTTCAAGCACGATGCGGGGTCTGTTCACTTTGCTTTTTCCGTCATCGTTCTGCTTTATCCTGTCGGTATAAAAAGAAATGTCATCCAATATCCGTCCGACATATTCTTCCCGTTCATCCGAAAAAGAATCAAACAGATCTTTTTTGAATTTTTTCAGTCCCGGTGACGACAGATCATCAACATCCCGGAGAAGATTTTTTATCTCCGAAAGAGACCTGCGCAAAAGCCCTATCACTTTTATATCCGTGACCAACTTGACTACCGGATTTGTCTGTTGCATTTTGTCCCGGGGGCCTCTGCCCAGCTCGTTCCACTCCGACAGAGTTTTTGTGCTGATCTCGTAAAGAGAGGTGATAAGTTCCTCGTGGGCAAAGCCGTCCTTTATTATCTGCTGACGGAACTCAATCTCTTCTTTTGTTTGAAGCGGCACCATCATGACCGTACGGAGAGTATCCATGAGATACGTATCCTCGGTCTCAACTTTTTTCACTTCACCGTTTTCGTATATGAGTTTTCTGGCTGCGGCAAGGAATAATGCCTTCAGACCAAGATCCTGTATTATGCTGGCAGTATCATAGTAGGTTTCCTCGTTGGACCTTTCCCTGTCTGCGTACAATAAACATACTTTCATAGGCGCTCCTTCAGCTGCTCGTATGTCAGCCGGTATTTGTTCACCAGATTCTCTGCGCTGGGAGTGTCTTCCGCATCTCCCCTGCGTATCTTAAATGTCTGCATCCGCCTATCGTCCAACATGGCTCGCATGCTGACTATTCCTTCGTGGCAATCCGCCAGTTCCTTTAGGTGCGTGACATAAATTCCGGTGCATCCAAGGCCTATAAAATGTTCCAGCACTTTCTTTCCCATTATCACCGCATCGTAACTTGCTGCGGTGGTGAAAAGCTCGTTTATAATAACAAAGGTACCCTTCTGCCTGTCATCCATCATAGGTGCCAGTCTTATCAATTCCTCTTTAAGTTTACCGCGGCCGGTCTCTATACTTTCCTCCACGGAAAAGTGGGTCTGGATATTTGGGAAGAAAGGAACGTTCGCGCTGTCCGCAGGTACGTCCAGTCCCATTCTTGTGAAATAAACAAGTTGTCCCAGGCTTCTTGCGAAGGTGGTTTTACCGCCCTGGTTAGGCCCGGTGAGTACAAAGAAGCTGTCGCCCTTTTCATAATAAAAATCGTTGGGAACCACTTTCTTTTCCGTGTAAAGGGATGAAAGGGCCAGCGCCAGATCGTAGAGCCCCGTAGCCTGCATGGGCTTATCTTCGCAGGTTTCCGGCGTGGTAAAATGCATTCCCTCTTTCTTCATATCGAGTTCAAAGGAATTGAAGGAAATGTAAAAAAGTATCTCCTGTTCAAAACGTTTGAGCACATCTTTTTCGTAATCCTGTGTATTTTCCGAAACCTTTTCTATGGCTTTGAAAAAATCCGGTTTTTTCTTTGAGATTATTTCAAGACATGAATACTCAAGCTCCGTAAGGGAAGGTTCATTTCGAAACGGATTGAGAAATGTCTTCGCTTTGCGTCCGTCTTTCTCGAACAGTTCCTCGTATGTTCCCGCTTCAGGCAGCTCACCAATGGTTACCCCAATCCTGTCCTTATCATAAGTGATGCTGAAGCGGATCTCCTTCATCTCATCGATGACTTTTTGTGTCTGTTCATGAATCCGGAGATATCCGTTTTCAAGAATATCTTTCAGAATCTGCAAAAATTCCTTCAGTCCGCCTGATGTAATCTGCGCATCTTCAAGGGCCTTCGCAAGCTTTTCATAAGCTGTGCAATAGGCATCGACTTCCCTTATATGCCATACGGCTTTTTGCAGCTGACTTGTGACCTTATCCTTTTCCTCCCGAAGCCTTTCAACTTCCGCAAGGTCTTCCGTATATTCTATCAATGCGCTGTACACAACATCCTTTTTTACATCTGCGTAAACGCCCCGGCGGTAATCCAGATCCTCTGCCGTGAAAGGAAAATACCTGTAATATTTTTTTACATTCTTTCCCCACTTCAGCGCCAGTTTATCTATGATCTGATTAAGGTTCAGGTCCTGAAAAAAGGGCGAAATCTCTTCGGGATCACTCTGAGTCGCGGTCGTATCCAATATGCTGAAATCTTTTCCGGTAATCACCGTTGATCCTCCTTCGCAAAAAACCCTCCACGCAGCGGCATGGAGGGTAATGATTTAAGATGTTACTGTTTTTCAAAATATCTGTCTATGAAGACATTCATGTGTTCTTCGATGGTCCTCATGACTTCGTACTGTTTGTCCTGCTCGCGGTCGCTCATCTGGATCAGAAGAGTGATGGGTGCAACAAATTCCAGTGCGAAGATCTCGGGATTTCCCTTGATCATAAGGCCTTCCGCCATAAGCTTTGCAAACACTCCGGAATAGAACTTCTTCAGGTTTGTAATGTTCTGCCTGGTAGCGCGCTCCGAAAGAACCCCGATCCTGAACTGCTCAATGGCTATGAGTTTTCTCATCTTTCTGGCCAGATCGTTGTTGATGGTGAATGCAATGGCATGCATCGCATACTGCTTCAAGTCCTCTCCGGTCTGAATATTTACGGTCTTTTCTCTGCCGTTTTCGATGTTTCTGTCGTACTCTTCATCCGCGCGGGCTACGATGGCCTGCAGGATGGCTTCTTTGTTTTTGAAGTGATCGTAGATCGAAGGGCCTTTGATTCCAACAGCCTGTGCGATCTCGTCAACGCTGGTTCCGTCGTACCCCTTTTCGGCGAAAAGCTCAAGCGCTGCTTCGATAAGTCTTTCTTTTGTATTACCGGGTCTCATTTTTTTGCTCCATTCTATTAATTGAAGACACCCCCTATCTTCGTTAGGATTGTATCCTAATGGCCATTGTAAGTCAAGATTTTGTAATAAAGTTCATTAACTTTTAACATATATAAGATGGATTTTTATATGGGACATATCGCCTGCTGTCAAAGCCCGACTCGGATGCCATCGGCGATTCCTTGGCAGCGGGATTTCAGGCATTTTATTTTCCGCTGTCGAAGACAGCCCGGAATCTTCTTCTATTGCAGCGAGAAATCCTGAAACTAAGTTTTCCGCTGTCGCTTGCAGCTTGGGGACAGCCTTGCAGGCAGCGGAATTCCTAAAACAAAAAATTCCGCTGTCGCTTGCAGCTTTGGGGCAGCCTTGCAGACAGCGGAATTCCTAAAACCAAAAAACCCGCTGTCGCTTGCAGCTTGGGGGCAGCCTTGCAGGCAGCGGAATTCCTAAAACCAAAAATTCCGCTGTCGAAGACAGCCCGGAAGCTTCTTCTACTACAGCGGGATTTGCGGGTTTACGCGAATTTCTCAGTTTACGTGATTTTCACAGTTCACGACCCGGCGGACTCGCCCCACTCGGGGCTCCAGGAGTCGCGCTTTCCGTAGACACGGCGCTGGGAGATGATACCGGATTCCTCCGAATCCTTGCACTGAACACTCAGGCGGTTCACTCCCCCGTCCATCTGCGAATCTATCATATTAATGATGTTTTCTATCTCTTTTTCCTTATCGTCGCACATAACTTAATCTTCCGATATTTCCATCAATTATCCTTGCCACTCGTTTTATCCGGAAAAAATGCCGGCAAACTTAAACGACGGAATCCGCATCATCTGCCACCACAATATCCGCCACTGTAATATTCGCCACGGATATCAGATCCGCAGGGGAAAGTTCGATCTGAAATCCCACTTTGCCTGCACTGACAAATATATGATCGTGCTCCGCAGCGGTTTGATGAATAAAGGTTTTGAAAGGCTTCTTCATGCCAATGGGTGAGCATCCGCCGTGCACGTATCCCGTAAGCGGAAGCAGTTCTTTTTGCTTTATCATGCTGACGGCTTTTTCTCCGGAGGCCTTGGCTGCTTTCTTTAGATCCAGCTCCTCCCTGACAGGAACCACAAACACATAATATGTGCCAGACTTGCCAATGGTTACAAGAGTTTTAAAAACCTTATCCGCATCTTCCCCAAGAATACCGGCTATCTGTTCGCCTGTGAGAGTTGGATCCGCTTCGTAGGAATGGCTCTCATAGGAAATCTTTTTCCCATCCAGTATTCTCATTACATTAGTCTTGTCATTTGATTTCATAATTACTCCGGGTCACATTTTTCTTTAAGGCTTCTGTTAATTTTATCCTCACATGTGTTATAATAGATTCTGTTGTAAAATATTTCAACTATATAGGAGGTATTTCTAATGAAGTATGAAATTGAAGGTGAACCGTTGCCGGTGGTAATCTGCACACTTGATGCAGGCGAGACCATGATCACAGAAAGCGGCGCAATGTCTTGGATGTCCCCCAACATGAAGATGGAGACTACATCCAACGGTGGCTTTGGCAAAATGCTGGGCCGCGCATTCTCCGGTGAGAGCCTTTTCCAGAACAAGTACACCGCAGAGGGCGGCGAAGGAATGATTGCATTCGCATCCAGCTTTCCCGGATCCATCCGTGCTTTCGAGATCAGCGAAACCAGTGGTATCGTAGCTCAGAAGAAGGCATTCCTTGCGTCTGAAAGTACCGTGGATCTTTCCATCTTCTTCCAGAAGAAGGTTGCTTCCGGTTTCTTTGGTGGTGAAGGTTTCATCATGCAGAAGCTTAGCGGCCATGGTACAGTATTCCTTGAGTTTGACGGATATATTAAGGAGTATGAGCTTCAGGCAGGCCAGAAGATGATCCTTGATACCGGTTATCTTGCTGCTATGAGCGATACTTGTAGCGTAGACATCCAGACCGTGCCCGGCGTGAAGAATATGCTGTTCGGCGGCGAGGGTCTGTTCAATACCGTTATTACCGGTCCCGGCCACATTTGGCTGCAGACTATGCCTGTGTCCCAGATGGCAGGCACTCTTGCTCCTTACCTTCCCGGTAAGAACTGATAGTTTTAAAAACATTTCAGGCGCATCCATCATCATTGTGGGTGCGCCTGTTTTTGTTTATAGGAAATATCTCCTTTATCCGGTATTTATTTAGCAATACTCTCCGAACTCACAACCCAGGTGAGTCACGCTGATATCGTCGATGAGTTTTAAGCGGTTATCTCCAACTTTTTTGTACAGGAGAATCCTGCCCTCGCCGGTTCCGCCGTTCCACAGGCGATTGTGCCTTTTCATTCCGTCGGGGGATTCGTAATTGACCAAAAGCATATCTTTCTTTTTACATCTGAAACGGGTGCGGATCATAGAAGTGGCGTTGTCCATATTCACATGCCAGATGATCTCGTCATCAGTTTCTTCGCATTTAAATCTTGTGCCCGGAAGTGTCCAGAATTTCGAGAAGTTAAATTCAAATTCCCTGCCTTCGTAATAGAAAGCCCCCAGGAGTTTATTGTCAAACTCAATACCGAATGCCTTGGGCTTTCCGCCGCCTATATCGAAGACACTGTTTTCCAGTTTTTTGCCGGTGATATTGCTGGTCATGCAATTTGATGAAAGCCAGATCCAGGGGCTGGTGAAGTTTTCTCCCCAGTTTTTGTCGGCATATCCATAGCAGTTGTGCTCGCTGATGGTGTATCTTTCTCCGTTAAAAGTAACATGTCCGCTGAAGCCGGTCTTCATGCCTTCGGCGTGCCAATACATTTCGAAAGCCTTCAGGTCTCGGAAGAGTTTGCTCGCTCCGTAGCCAACATTGAAGGCAATCTTTTTATTCACACGCAGGTTCCACTCCATGGAACCACTGTCTGACATATATTCCGGATGCTTTGCGCTTTCAGCCCCCGTTACACATACGCTGCCGCGCAGAGCAGTGTCAGATGCAAAACAATCTGCGGCCTGTATGCAAAAAGGTGCGGATGCCTTTAGCTTCACATCATTCCATCCGAAAAATCGGTGGAGCTGGGCTGCATCTTCTCCCCAGCAACCGGCCTTCACCATCAGGTAAGAAGGTCTTCTGTTGGCTTTTTTGTTTTCGGGGAGCTGTCCGTAAACAGGTTCCTTTCCGCCAAGCTCGGGATTGCAGGTAAAGTATTCTATGAAGAATGCCTTTTCCTCGCCGGTTTTGTCGTTTATACCGGTGAAGGAATGCCACCACCAGTCATATCCCTCATCCGCAAATATGCCGTTCAGCATGAATGCGTTTCTCGATCTATCGTGAATATTAAACATATGTTGCTCCTATCACATATTTTTCGCGTTTCATCTTATGGTGTCGGGGATTGTAGGCACAAGATACCCCACAGAGAATTGTGTGCCCCATTTTGCATGCTTTCCCACCGGGAAAACGAGCTAAAGTGGATGTCAGATACCCCACACAAAGCACTCTCTTTATTCCTGCATGCTTCCTCTCCGAGAAAACATGCCTAAAGTGCGCGCCGGATACCCCACATAAAGTACACTCTTTCCTCCCGCATGCTCTTTTGCAAGGAATGCAGGCCTAAAGCGGGTGATTAACTCATCTCACTAAGCTTC
>JAEEGL012323412.1_pt1 | contig 15501 bp, 14 predicted proteins | sample 9134231 | NCBI WGS metagenome assembly JAEEGL01 (sample SAMN16246548, study PRJNA631951) | gut metagenome | biome: gut microbiome; feature: rumen; material: fiber-attached | host: Bos | place: Iran: Karaj | collected 2018-10
AAGACCTTCGGCAAGCCCGAGGACATCGGTTATGCCGCACTCTACCTCTCTTCACCAGCCGGTAGCTATGTCAATGGTGTCTTCCTACCAGTTGATGCTGGAGCATCGGAGGCTTTCTAACTTTGACGGAAGGCATCAAGCAGACTATAGCATTGTTTTCGTAGTTGTAAAAGACTATATATTTTTTCAATTATTGTTCGTTTTCCCCGTTAAACTAACAAAAAGTGGGCGAATGTGAGCCGTTCTGCCGGAATTAGTGTGTCTTTGTGCCATTAAACGGTGAATTGTGTGTCCCATCCTCTATTACGTAAAACAGGAAGAGATATAAGTTACAATTGAAAAGGCAGGGAGTTGATAGCGATTCTCTGCCTTTTGGCTACATAAATGAAGAAACCCCTATAGAATTTCAAATTTTTAGCATTTTTTTGCATGGAGTGTATGTTGCTCCAATCAATCCGCTGAAACCATAACAAGATTTGTAAGCATGTAAGTTACAAATATGCCAGCAGAAAGATTTTACTCAGATGATTGACGCACTATGTCTTCCCCTTCATTCTGACGGTGAAGGAAAGCTTCCAAGGCTTCTGTCCAGTCCTCGTTGTTATGAGGACAAAGGGTATGCATGCCCATTGCTGCTGCTGTTGCCACATTGCGGGGACCGTCATCAATGAAGACCGTTTCCTCAGGCAGCGATTGCAGTCCATTCAGCATCATCTCGAAGATCTCTCGCCGAGGTTTCATTACCTTACATTCGAAACTCAGATACAGGGCATCGAAGTAATAGCCGATGGGATGCCCCTCGCCGTCGAAATCCTTATTGGCCCATTGCATGATAAAAGGATTCGTGTTCGAGAGCAGGCATACCTTATATCCTCTGGCTCTTAGGCTGAGAATCGTCTCCAGATTGTGTTTGGGGACATAATCCACGTATCCGTGCCATGCCCAGCAGCACTCGTCCATCCTCAGCTCCCTGCCCACAAGGATACTCAGCTCGCGGCGGAAATCCTCTGCCGTGATGCTTCCTGACTCTAACTCGCCAAAGATGCCTGTTTGTTCAAAGGCATCCAGCCGGCTTCTGGCGTCTTTCAGGCCGATTTTCTCAAACCTTTCTACGGCCTGTTCGTAACTCAGCGCCAACACTACGCCACCAAGGTCAAATGCGATATTCTTAATCATAGCCAATTCTGTTTGATCTTATCTAATATATCCATGATGTAGAGGTGAAAGGGTGTGGGCTACGGCTTGGCGCGTTCTGTCACGGCCTTCAGGCTTCGCAGGATAGTGCCGTATGCTTCCTCTGCCAATGCCCTGGGACTGTGAGTAAACCATGTGGCGTTCAGCTTCTCTCCACCGGAGAATTCCATATAGATGCGATACGATCTACCCCCGGTCATCCGCTCCTCGACATGATAGCCGTCGAGTTCGAATGCATTTATCTCCTTGAGCAGATTGGTCAGCTCACTGATGTCCTGCTCGGTTGCAGGGTATTCTTTCTTCTTTTTGTCACTTCCCCTGTCTTCGCAGTAGATGACCTTGGGCTTTGTACCCTCGTCGGCAACTAACTCGTAATAACAGTGCTGGATTTCTCCGACAGGAAGGCCATTGTTGGTATAGGCACAGCTGCAATATGTCATCCTGCCTTCAGGGAAGCTTTGTATAGGCTGATACTTCTTGGTGAGCGTTGTTAAGAACCCTGCAATGACTCCCAGGGCATTCTTTACCTCATCTGGCGGATATTGGTGACTCCACCTGGCCTGATAGACGGCACCGTCATCATATTTCAGGAAAAGGCGGAACTCTGGCGACTCACCGCTTCGGTCCCTTCCCTGATAACCGTTCATTTTGTATGCTTCTGTCTCTAAGATAAGTTTCCCCAACTCCTTAACATCTGCGTCTGTGACATTGTACTTCTTTTCTATTTTGCCTTCAGGCGTCGAAGTGTCTTTGCCGATTGATAGTACGGGAGTCCCGTCCTCCTTGATAGAGAGGAAACCGTACTCGCCCTCTCTCCCAGGAAGCGTTGGCTGGCACGACCAGCTGCATTCAACCAACTCGCCCTCTGGAGGCATCACGCTTTTAACGGAATATCTGATAATAGTCTCAATCTCAGACAAAGCCTCGCGCTGTTCGTCTCTTAGAGACTTGGCATCGCAGTCGATGCTTTTGTCCTCAAACTTGATTGAGAAGACTTCCTGACCAGGGTCGGAAACAGGCACCGGCTCTGCCTTCCTTCTTTTTTTCTTACCGATGGCATAGAGTTCCTTCTGCTTGATGATGTCAGTAACTTGACGGAATACTTCCTCACTGACCTCAGCGGTGAATTTGTTCTCGTTTGTCAAGAACAGCTCGTAAATAGTCAGAATCCCTTTCCCGTCCTGCCAGTTGAGGCTGAATTCGGAGGTGAGTGGCATCTCCGGATTAACTTGCGTGTGGGAATAGCTAATCAACTTCCCCTTGGGACCTTTGCCTGCAAATGCTGCCAAGGAGATCATACATAATGCAATCATCGTTAAATGTTTAGTCGTTATTTGCGGGAGGAATGAAAGAATGACGTTTTTCATAATGATGTACTATTTCTTGATTCGTAACACGGGAGCAATCTTATTGCACGGGAGTGGGAGAGAGACTGTTAATCCTTCGGCAGTTTGTACAGCCTTCAGCTTGCCATAGCCCAGCAGATAGACGCTGGTGATAGATTTCTTGAAATCGGGATTCCCCTTGGCCAGGGACTTGATGACGAGCTTGCCGTCCTGAGGCCAGCCCATAGCTGTGGCATACAGGAACTTCCTGGTCTGGTTGAAGCGGATGTCACGATAGTCCATGCCGTTGTACTGGTTTTCGTTGAAGCCCTGGGCATTAATCTCTATGGTCTTCTCGGCCACAGGACCTTCGCCGAACTTCACCCAAGGACGTGTGCCGAAGATGCTCTCGCCGTTAGGAGTCATCCATGCCTCCAGTTCATCAAGGAACTGAGCGGCCTTCTCGTCATAGGTGCCATCGGCACGCAGGGGGATGTTGAGCAGCAGGTTGCCGTTCTTTGAAACGATGTCGACCAGTTGTTTAACCATGTTCTCGGATGTGCGATAGCCGTTTTCATAGGTTTTGGTGTTATAGTGCCAGTCACCAATGCAGTTGCACGTCTGCCAAGGTTCTGCAATGATGGTATTGGGTGCACCGCGCTCTACATCCCATGTCAGGGCTTTCTTCTGCTCGTCATTCAGGATATTGCCGAACACCACGCCACGCGGATTCCTGTTGTAAAGATGTGCGGCAATCTTCAGGCCACAGTCGCTGACGGGATAGAAAGGCAGTACCGTCACATCGAAATAGATCAGGTCGGGATTATAGCGGTTGATGGCATCGAGTGTACGGTCGTAGAAGTTGGTGACGAACTCCTCTGACGGCGGACAAGCCCCATTGCCCCAGCCCCATTGCCAGTGGATACGTTCGTTGGCCCATGAGCGGTCGCTCATCGGGTGGTTCTGTACATAGAGCTTCTGAGGGTCGTAGCCTTCCCACCATTTGCCCTTGCCGTCTTCCTTCGTCAGCTTGCCGTCGTAGTAGACACCAGCCTTCGGTCCATTCTGGTCGTAACGCTGGGCAGGCTCATACCACAGCCAGGCATGGTCGGCGTGGAACGAGATGCCCAGCGGCAGGCCGGCTTTCCTGGCGGCTCTTGCCCAGCCATCCAGAATATCCTTTTGCGGACCGATGTTCTTGGAATTCCACTCCTGATACTTCGAGTCCCACAGGTCATAGTTGTCATGATGGTTGCCCAGTACGAAGAAATACTGCGCCCCGCAACGCTTATAGCGCTCCACCAGTGCCTCGGGATCCCATTTCTCAGCCTTAAAAAGCGGCAGGATGTCCTTGAAACCGACCTCCGAAGGGTGGCCATAGTGCTCCAGATGGTACTGATACTGGCCGTTGCCCTCGATATACATCCCGCGAGCCATCCAGTCGCCAGAGCCTTCCACACACTGAGGACCCCAGTGCGCCCAGATACCAAACTTGGCATCGCGGAACCATTCGGGCGTCTGGTGAGTTTCCAACGACTGCCACGTAGGTTGATAGTGACCCGTCTGCATCTTCTCATGCTGCTCTGATACGGGAACCTGGTACTGTTGCGCCATCATTGCGGTGACACCGCAACATACGGTTAATGTCATGATGATTTTCTTCATCGCTTAATACTATTATTCCAATGGAGCTACAAAGGTACGAATAAGTGAGCAGAATGCCAAAGAAAATAATTTAATCTTTGCATTCTCGAGCGGGAGTAACATCTCGATTTGTCGAAAAGGTACGATTAAGCGAGGAAAGAACAAAACAAAAAACAAATTTTTTTTCTGTTGAGCGGAAGATTGCAACGCCACACTTTGCACCTTTAGGTCAAAGAACCTTCTCGCATAGCGAAAAGGTACGTTTTTACCCGAAAAAAGTTGTAGAATCAGTTTTAATTCCGTACCTTTGCACAGAGTAGTGACTAATCTACAAAAACGACGTGTGTGTATAAACGTAAAACGACCGTTGCTTTCCTGTACTTTATGTACTATATATATAATAAGGTGTTGTTGGATGAATATATTGGTTAGAAGGGTTATATTACTTATGCTCACCATGATGGTGGGCGTTCTGGCGTTCAGCAGGGAACGTAGCGAGGAGGAGCTGATGCGGATAGCAGGCCAGGTGCTTTATCTGCAGTCTGGAAATCAAAAGGGATGGCAAACGGCAGGATATCAGCAGCCTGGAAGGCAAACGGGATGGCAAGCGTCAAGACGGTCGGCATCCGACGGCAGCTGTGAGCGGCTCCGTGTGCTGCGCCGCCTGCCGATGCTGTCAATGGTGGGAACACAAGAGACGGGTTTTGTGCTGGTAAGCCATGATGACCATGTAAAGCCTGTGCTGGGCTATAGTCTGGCGGGAGGCAGTTCCCTGCATGATGATGCCAGTTTTGACAACCTGCCCTGCGGTCTGGAATGGTATCTGCAGGCTCTGGACAACAGTCTGCAAGAGCTGGCCGACAACAACTATGAGTGGACACCTGCAGGCATCAGACCTGGCGACGATGAGAAGCCTTTCGTGGAGCCGTTGATTGAAACCGACTGGTATCAAGGCACGCCGTTTAACGACTGGCTTCCAACATATGTGGATGACCAGGACAACGAACGTCATTATGCGACAGATTGTAGCACTATTGCTGCTGCACAACTGATGTACTATTATAATTATCCTGATGTTGGACGCGGCGAGGTGACCTATACCTATCCATCAGAGGCTGATGGCCATGAGATAGGTGTGGCTTGTCATTTCGATACAATATCCTATGGCTGGGATAAAATGGCAGTCCAATATCATCATGCAAGAAGTGATGACGCTGTTGCCAACGAGGAGGTCGCACGTCTGTGCCGGTCAATATGTACTGCACGTAAGATGGTTTTTAGGAAAGGGGGCAGTTCGGCGGGGGTAGGCATGAAAGATGTCCTGTGTAACCATTTCGGCTATAGCACAGACACTCGCTGGGCAGAACGTCACAATTACTCGGATGAGACATGGATGCATATCATTTTTAAGGAACTCAGCAATGATCGTCCTGTCTATTATGCCGGCCTGTCTCCCTCTGGTGATAGAAGCCATGTATTCGTTCTTGACGGATATGATGCTGACGGGCTGGTTCACGTCAACTGGGGCTGGAGCTGGAATTCCTATTATGACGGCTATTTCGACATGAACTATCTTCACCCCAATTATTACGATACCCATTTCTCTGCCAGTCAGGTAATGCTCGTAAACGCCCGTCCTGAAGGAAAACCCATTGACATGCAGGAACTGAACGTGACCACGCCCGGCTCATTGGCTGGTCTGATTCCTGCTGGGCGCAGCCTGCGCCTGAAGATTACGGGGATACTGGATGAAACCGACCTTTCCACCCTGCGCCAGCTGGGAAGCGGCGTCAAGGATGGCGACGAGCGCATCACTGCAGAGGTGACTCACTTGGACTTGAGCGGAGCTACGCTGCCGAACGACTTACTCCCTGACTCGGCATTCTTCGATGCCAGGCAACTGTTATACCTTGTACTGCCTGTCAATCTGAAGCATATCGGTGTGGGGGCCTTCCGTAACTGTTTCTCGCTGAGAGTCCTTCCCCTTCCGTCCAGTATCACCGACATCGGCGACTGTGCATTCCTCAACTGCAACAGCATACCAACGCTCACATTACCCCAGTCATTGACTTCGCTGGGACTGGCGCCTTTTGGTGGATGTGTCAGCCTCACTGATTTCTTCGTGGAGAGCGGAAATACCCACTTTTCCACCATTGACGGTATACTGACTGATGCCGCTCAGCATACGTTGGTTTCCTATCCCGAGGCTCGCGCTGAGGCTGTCATACCACCGTCAATAGAAAGCATCGGCCCATACGCATTCTTTTATTGTACCAGACTGGAGGAGATACGCGTGCCGTCGAATGTCAGACAGATCGGTAACTATGCCTTCCTAAGCTGCAAGAATCTCACTCGCTTGGACATAGAGGATGGTGTGGAAAAAATCGGCAACTATGTGATCTACGGATGCGAGAACATTTCCGACGTGTACAGCCACTCCATCGTTCCCCTACGCCTAAGCCAGTACGTCTTCGACCTGACCGACCTCAGCCATTCAACGCTCCACGTACCCGAAGGCTGCCGCTACGCTTACTCAGAGTCAACTGGCTGGCAGCAGTTCGGCACCATCGTCGAAGACCTGCCAAATGTTCCCCAGGAGGAAGAGAAGTATCAGTACAATATTGCGTTTAACATCACGAGGAGTAGCCAGACAGCTTTCAACAGACTCGTTGTGCTGGCTCCGTGTCCGCAGACGAACGAATACCAGGATGTCCATGTGTTGGATATCACGTCAAACGGTGTCTGGAAACAGGGTGACGTTGCGGAGAACCAGAACAAGTTCCTGGAACTGGATATGAGCGGTGATGAACTGAAAAACAGAAGTCAGGATTTCAGCGTGGGATACAAAATAGTGCTCTCGCACAAATCATTCTTCATAGACTTCTCGTCATTTAAGAATGCTGATGGCAGCTGGAAGGAAATGCCCCAGTACGACACTACTCAGCAAGATTACATTGACAATACCAAGCAGAGTGGGGACTATGTCGTTCCCGACAACGGCACTATAAAGGCCATTGCCGACCAGCTGTACGCAGAGTGCGGGGGCAACCGCCTGGCATACGCTGAGAAATGTTGCGATTATGTGGCCAGCCATTACAATTACCTTTATTCTACAGGACTTAACACGCTGGAAAAGATTCTGGCCGAAGGTGGCGGAGATTGTGGCAACCTCTCATCCATCTATGTCTCGTTATTGAGATCCAAGGGCATTCCTGCCCGCCATGTGATAGCTATCGGAGGAAATCATGTATGGTCAGAGTTCTATATCCAGGACTTCGGATGGGTGCCTGTCGATGTTTCCATCAAGACACATTATGACCCACAGGGCAATTACTTTGGCAGATACGACGGCAAGTGGATTGTCGTCCAGAGAGGCGTCGCCATGGACTATCCTACATACTCACTTGGCATGAAGAACTTCAATATCCTCCAAAACTTCCGTTACTGGTATTGGACGAATACGAGTGAAACGATGAACATCACCCAAGACATTTCGTCTGAGGAGGTGACACTGACAGGCATCGTTGAAGCAGAACACCTCCATAGTCGCGGAAGTGCACGGAAAGTATTGAAGGGACATCGGATAGTCATCGAGCGCAACGGCTTGAAGTACAATTTGTCAGGTCTAAGAATCCTAAAATAATAACTTGGTGCGTTTTGTAATTTAGTAACCGTTAAATAATAACTTGGTACGTTAAATAGTAATCCAATAGTCGAGATGAAAATCCTGAGATACCATATATCATACCAGATATTACTCTTCCTGCTACTGTCAATGACTTTCGGCGGCTTATATGCTCACCCCGTCAATTCAAGCCCTATGGCGAATGACACGGATCAACCCCATATCGTTGTTACTATACCAGGAACGCTGCAGCAGCTGGTTGACGAGAGTGGCGCTTCCCTTGCCACGTTTCTGAAGGTCTCCGGCAAGTTGAATGGTGTCGACGTTCTGACACTGCGACGGCTGGCAGGACGGGACGAGAAGAACGGCAACACCGGCGGTGTACTGACCGCACTTGACATCGAAGGCGTGAATTTCGTGCCCAGTGATGACGTCTATTTCCAAAGGGAAACAGACGGCGTGCTAAACACCTACAGCATCACCGACCCTGATGAAGTACCGGAAAATGCCTTCCGCTATACGAAACCATCAATGCGATGGTAATGGAGAATTTGTTCTTTCTTGTCCATGTCTACCATGTTTTAACTAATTATACCTTACAGTGCTCTTATGAGTCACCTTATATATAACGTAAAACTCTGGTCTACGTAGTAACCTTTTCGATTATTATAGTGGTATTCTTTTCAGTTATTATCTACAGAGACAGTTCGTAGAGCTGCTTGTCCCAATGCAACAGTAAAGGACAGTGAAGCCCTCCCCATAAACACCTAATTTATTATTTGTGTGTTTTTTTAAATATCGGGGAACCTCGCTGACCCAATAATATTTTTGCGAAAACTGCGTGTAAAACTGCGTGTAAAAACGCAAAAAAGCCCCTAAATAGGGGCTTTAGCGTAGTCGATAGGGGAATCGAACCCCTATGCCAAGATTGAGAATCTTGTATCCTAACCATTAGATGAATCGACCAACTTGTCAAAGAAGCTCTCGCAGAGAAATCCCCTCGGTGCGGAAGGAGGGGGATTCGAACCCCCGGTACGGGAACCCGTACGGCAGTTTAGCAAACTGCTGGTTTCAGCCACTCACCCATCCTTCCTTGAGGACCTTGGAGTCAGAAACCTTGGGGTTATCTCCTTGATTGCGGGTGCAAAGGTAATGCTTTTATTTGAACCCTGCAAATTTTTCAGCGACTTTTTTCACTTTTCCTTTATTTTTTCCTTTTTCTCGAGCGGAATACGGGACTCGAACCCGCGACCCTCGGCTTGGGAAGCCAATGCTCTACCAACTGAGCTAATTCCGCCTGTTCTGCGAAAGTTGTATTATTCGCAAAAGAAAAGGAGTCATCGACTTTTATCGTGACTCCCGAGGAAAGTGAGCCGATAGCCGGACTCGAACCGGCGACCCACGCATTACGAATGCGTTGCTCTACCAACTGAGCCATATCGGCAGTCTTCCAAAGATCTCTTTTTTGCTCTTTCTACAGGGCCTCTTGAGCCTCGTTTCTCAAAAGCGAGTGCAAAGGTAATTATTATTCTTTGAACTTTGAACTTTGAGCTTTGAACTTTATGATTTGTTAACGTTTGTTGGTTGCATGGGTAACTACTCCAGGGCGTGTGATGATGTAGTTACTTTCCAAGTTTCTCTTTCAGGAATTTTCCTGTGATGCTTTGTTCGCAGGCGGCTATTTCCTCCGGTGTTCCGCAGGCTACGAGCTGACCGCCACGGTCACCACCGTCTGGGCCTATGTCGATGATGTGGTCGGCGCACTTGATGATCTCCATGTTGTGCTCGATGATGAGGATGCTGTGTCCGCGCTCGATGAGTGCATTCAACGATGTCAGCAGTCGCTCAATGTCGTGGAAGTGGAGTCCTGTTGTAGGCTCGTCGAAGATAAACAATGTGGGTTCCTGTTTCTCCTGTCCGATGAAATAGGCCAGCTTGACACGCTGGTTCTCGCCGCCGGAAAGGGTGGAGGAGTTCTGTCCGAGCTTGATGTATCCGAGTCCGACGTCGTCGAGTGGCTTGAGTCGGTTGACAATGCTCTTGCACCCGTCGAAGAACTGTATGGCCTCTGATATGGTCATGTTCAGTACGTCGTCGATGTTCTTGCCTTTGTATCGGACATCGAGGATGTCGTGCTTGAAACGGTGGCCGTGACAGGCCTCACAGGTCAGTACGAGGTCGGCCATGAACTGCATCTCGACGGTGATGACGCCGGCACCTTTACACTCGTCGCAGCGTCCGCCGTCGGCATTGAACGAGAAGTATTGTGGCGTGAAGCCCATCTGCTTGGCCAGAGGCTGGTCGGCAAAGAGGTCACGTATGGCATCGTAGGCCTTGACGTATGTGGCAGGATTGGAACGTGTGGACTTGCCGATAGGATTCTGGTCGACGAACTCGACGTGCTTGACAGCCATATAGTCGCCAGCGAGTCCCATGTATTCGCCTGGTGCATCATAGACTTCGCCGAGGTGACGCTTGAGGGCAGGGTAGAGGATGCCTTTGACGAGGCTTGACTTGCCGGAGCCGCTGACGCCTGTGACGACAGTCATCACGTTGAGCGGGAAATCGACATCGAACCCTTGCAGGTTGTTCATGCGAGCCCCTTTGATGGTGATAACCCTGTTCCAGGGACGACGTGATGTGGGAATGGGTATGGTGTCGAGGCCGGAGAGGTAGCGGAGGGTGTAGCTGTTCCCGGCGGGGAAGCCGCTGGGCGCTGACTGTGAAACGGTGACTGGCGCTGATTGGGGAATGGTAGCGGACGTTGACAGAGGAACGGTAGCGGGCGGTACAGGGCCGGTGTACATGATTTCGCCACCGAGGCGGCCGGCGTCTGGTCCGACGTCGATGAGGTAGTCGGAGGCTCGCATGATTTCCTCGTCGTGCTCGACGATGACGACGGTATTGCCGAGGTCGCGCAGTTCTTTCAATACCTTTATCAGGCGGTTGGTGTCACGAGAGTGCAGGCCGATACTGGGTTCGTCAAGGATGTAGAGCGAACCGACGAGTGAACTTCCCAGTGACGTCGTGAGGTTGATGCGCTGGCTCTCGCCGCCGCTAAGCGAGTTGGACATGCGGTTTAGCGTCAAGTATCCCAATCCAACATCTAAAAGGAACTGCAGGCGTGAGTTGATTTCGGTTAGCAGGCGCTTGCCAATTTGCTGTTCCTGTTCTGTCAGTTCCAGCATGTCGAACCATTGCTTCAGACGCACGATGGGCATCTGCACCAGGTCGGTAATGCTTCGTCCGCCAATCTTGACATACTCTGCCTCAGGTTTCAGGCGTGTCCCGTGACATTTCGGGCAGTTTGTCTTGCCTCGATAGCGTGCCAGCATGACGCGGTACTGAATCTTGTACTGGTTTTCGCTGACCATGCGGAAGAATGAGTCGATGGAAACTTGGTCGTACTTGTCGCGATACTTGTCTGACGGCAGTCCGTGCCACAGCTGGTCTTTCTGTTTCTGTGTCAGGTTGTAATAGGGTTCGAAAATGGGGAAGTCATCCTTTGCAGCCCGTCGGCAGAACTCATCCTGCCACATCTTCATCTTCTCTCCGTGCCAGCAAACCACGCAACCGTCGTAAACGGAAAGTGTCGTGTTGGGGATGACCAGGTGTTCGTCAATGCCAATCACCTTGCCAAAGCCCTGACATTCCGGACAGGCTCCAGCCGGCGAGTTGAAGGAGAACATTTGGTCGGATGGTTCTTCGAACGTCATGCCGTCGGCCTCAAACTTCGTGGAGAAGTCGTAGGTCAGCCCGGCTGGCAGCACCATGAGGCGCAGTTCGCCGTTGCCTTCATAGAAAGCCGTCTCGGCAGAGTCTGTCAGACGTGATATGCTGTCCTTGCTATCATCTACAGACAGGCGGTCGATGACAAGATAGAGAGCCTCCCCCTTCCCCTCCAAGGGGAGGGAAGACTGATTAGCCAGGAAGTCGTCGATGCGGACGATGTTGCTGTCGACAGCCATGCGGGCATATCCGTTCTTCAGGTACATCTGCAACTGTTTCTCGAGCGTGCGTCCTTCCCCAGGGTGGATGGGCGCCATGATGATGAACTTAGTGCCACTTTGGAACTGGCGGACACATTGCAGGATGTCGTCGGTAGTGTGCTTCCTGACCTCTTGCCCTGAGATGGGCGAGTAGGTGCGTCCGATGCGGGCATACAGCAGTCGCAGGTATTCGTAGATCTCCGTCGTCGTGCCTACGGTACTTCGTGGATTACGCGAGATGACTTTCTGCTCGATGGCAATGGCGGGCGGTATGCCGCGAATGTAGTCACACTCGGGCTTGTTCATGCGTCCCAGGAACTGGCGCGCATAGCTGGAAAGGCTTTCCACATAGCGTCGCTGTCCTTCGGCATAGAGCGTGTCGAAAGCCAGCGACGACTTGCCACTGCCTGAAACACCGGCAATGACGACTAATTGGTTACGCGGAATCTTGACGTCTATGTTTTTCAGGTTGTTGACCCTTGCTCCTTTTATCTCGATGTAGTCATTCATTCGCGTACCTTATTATATATAAGGGGTCATGAACATGTCAGAATCTTCTCTTTCTCCTGCCAAACAGATGTCCGTAGTTCCTCATCAGCTTGCGCACCAGCAGAAAGGCGTCGATGGCTGTGATGCTGTTCGAGATGAGTGCGGAAACCCATTCTCCCTTGGTATTGGCCTTATGCGGGGTGACCAGTCCGTTCCACAAAGCGCCAAAGCGTTCGTTGTCGGCCTGGATATCGGCAGCGAGCTGTTCTTTGCGAGCTCGGATGTCGTCCAGCGTATGATAGGTTTTCTCAGGGACTTTTGCTGAATGCATAGTTATTTGCTCATTAGAAGATTAGCCAAGAAACGCACCAATGGGCGCTCGATGAGTGACTTGCGGTAAATGATAAAGAGTATCAGCAGTAGGAAGTGTATTCCTCCGACAATGAAGAACGCCCATGGCATACCGGTGTATATGGCGAGCCATAAGGCAAAGGCTATAGAGAAATGCATGGCTACGGCCACCAGTAGTAGGAAGAATACTACTGCCAGGGCCGTGGCCGTCAGTAGGCGTACGAGTTTGTCAATAACGTCGAGCTTCAAGTATTCGCCTTGAAGCCCGATGTAATGCTTGACGATCTCTGCCAGTTGGGCAATCGTTTCAACGTTCTTGTCGCTACTCAGCATCTAACTTTTCACTTCTTATGCCTCTACTTCGGGGGCAGCATCTGCAATGTCGTCTACCAGGTCGCTGACTTCCTTGCGGCTCAGCTTGATGTTGTGTTTCTTCATAAACCCGTCAACGGCATCCGTAATCTTTCCGCGGGTGTCTTCACCCTTCTCGGGAGCCAATAAAAGACCAAGAACTGCTCCGGCAATAGCACCGCCGAAGAATGCACCTAAATAACCTAAACTTTTCATAATGTCTTAATGATTTTATTGAAATATATGTCTTTTCGCAGGCAAATTTACGGAAAGTTTTCCAAATTAACAAACTTTATGCAGCATTTTTCATGTCATTTGCCCGATATTTTGTAATTTCGCGGTCATAAAAGGTATATTACGTCTAATTTTAAATAAGAAACAAGTATTATGAAGAAGTATGCTGTCATTTGCGCAGGTCTTTGCGCAGCTATGGCTTTTACAAGTTGCAAATCAAGTGAGAGTGCCTACAAGCAGGCTTATCTGAAGGCTAAGGCTCAGGAGGAAGCTCAGGCTCAGAACCAGACTACCTATCAGCAGCCCGTGGCTCAGCAGCAGAGTGTTGTCGTTCCCATGCAGGAGGTTTCTTCCTCTAACACGCGCGTGGTAGACAATGGTGATAACATCAAGGTTCGTCAGGAGGCTGTGACGATTGTCAACGGTACTGGTCTGAAGAACTTCAGCGTTGTCGTAGGTTCGTTCTCGCTGATTGCCAATGCTGAGGGACTGCAGCAGACCTTGAAGAATGCTGGCTACAATGCTCAGATCGTTCTGAACTCAGCCGTCACTCCGCCAATGTATCGCGTGGTTGCTGCCACCTATGATTCTAAGGTTGACGCTGCCGCAAGCCGTGACGCTTTGTCTGGTCAGTATCAAGGTGCTTGGCTGCTTTACGCTAAATAAGGCAGCGGCACGGATTCTTCAACCTTAAGGTCGAAGCGTGGCACGCATTCTTTCTATCGATTACGGTAAGAAGCGTACAGGACTGGCAGTCACCGACCCGCTACAGATTATTGCTGGCGGGTTGGCGACTGTCACCACTTCTGAGCTATACGACTATCTGGTGAACTATGTGGCCCGTGAGGAGGTAGAGCGCATCGTCATTGGCGAACCGCGCCAGCCTAACGGTCAGCCCAGCGAGAACCTGCCGCGTGTGCAGCAGTTTGTGAACCGTTGGCGTAAGGCTATGCCACAGATTCCCATTGAGTATTACGACGAACGCTTCACGTCTGTGCTGGCCCATCAGGCTATGATTGACGGCGGACTGGGAAAGAAAGCCCGCCAGAACAAGGCGCTGGTCGATGAAATTAGTGCCACTATCATCCTACAGGACTACATGCGATCGAGAAAGTGAAAAGTGAATGGCGCAGCCAAATTGTAAATTGTAAATTCTCAAATTGTAAATGATCCTACCTATTTATATATATGGTCAGCCTGTGCTCCGCAAAGAGGCGGAAGACATTACGGCCGACTATCCTGAACTGAAACAACTCATCGCCGACATGTGGGAGACGCTGGCCGAGAGCGAAGGCATCGGACTGGCTGCTCCGCAGATAGGCAAGGCCATACGCCTGTCGGTCATCGACCTCGACGTGCTCAGCGAAGACATGCCTGAGTACAAGGGTTTCCGTCAGGTGTATATCAATCCCCATATTGTTGAGTACGACGATTCCAAGACGGACACTTCTGAGGAGGGCTGTCTGTCGCTGCCTGCCATCCACGAGAAGGTGGTGCGCCCCACACGTATCCATGTGGAGTGGGACGACGAGGCATTCCAGCATCACGACGAGTGGATAGAAGGCTATCTGGCCCGTGTTATGCAGCACGAGTTCGACCACTTGGATGGCAAAATGTTCATCGACCGCATTTCTCCGCTTCGCAAACAGCTCATTAAGGGCAAGTTGAAGTCTCTTACCCTTGGCCGTTACCGTTGTGGGTACAAGACAAAACCCGTAAAAAGGTAAAATCTTAAAAGGTAAAAAAGTAAAAAGGTAAAAGGTTAAAAAGGTAAGAAGGTAAAAAGGTAAAAAGTAAAAAGGGATAAAATGCAGAATAGGGTTCAAATCTTCGACATGAAAGGTAAGAGGCTTTGTTGTCTTTTACTTTTTTACCTTTTTGCTTTTTTACCTTTAAAAGCCCAGTTCAATACCGACCGGCTGCTGATGACTGGCCGCTCGGCACTTTATTACGAGGACTACGTTCTCTCCATCCAGTATTTTAACCAGGTCATCTCCGTCAAGCCCTATCTCTACGAGCCGTGGTTCTACCGTGCTGTGGCGAAATACTATCTGGACGACTACATCGGCGCCGAGCAAGACTGTTCCGAGGCCATCGGCCGCAACCCCTACGTGGTGGGTATCTATGAATTGCGCGGACTTTGCCGCATCCAGCAGAAAAACTTCTCCAATGCCGTCGACGACTACAATACCGCGTTGCGCTACGATCCTGAGAATGTCAGCCTCTGGCATAACCGTGCCTTGTGCCGCATCCAGCAGAAGGAGTTCGACAAGGCGCTGGCGGAACTCGACACCATGTC
>JAEEGL014156014.1_pt1 | contig 15501 bp, 15 predicted proteins | sample 9134231 | NCBI WGS metagenome assembly JAEEGL01 (sample SAMN16246548, study PRJNA631951) | gut metagenome | biome: gut microbiome; feature: rumen; material: fiber-attached | host: Bos | place: Iran: Karaj | collected 2018-10
AAGTAATCGTTCTTCCTGAAAGTGAAGTGGGGATGGGATCTGAATTGGTGAGCTGTATGCCCGGCTTTATCGCAGCAATATTTGATGTGATCTGTACATCCGCAAAAGATCATACAAAGCTGTCTCGAGATCAGATAATCAAAATGGTTCTCAATACGATGAGTGCGACAGGTGATCTGATGCTGCAAAAAGATCTTTCCTTTGATGAGGTAGTAACAAGGGTTGCGACGAAAGGCGGAATAACGGAAGAAGGAACCAAGGTCATATATGACCAGTTTCCCGATACGATTTCCGAGTTGTTTGATAAGACGCTGGAAAAAAGAAGAATAACAGCGCAAAGGGCTGCAGAGCTTTTTGAAGGGGGGAGAAGGATTTAAATGAACAGGACTATATTTGAGGGATTATTTAATAAGGGACTGTTGGATGTTCGCTCGGAGAATTATATCTGGTTACCTGAGATGGAATTCCTGTCTGAGGAAAGCTCGCAGAAGAGAAAAGGTATATGGAGTGAATATCTGAATATAGACGAATGCGTTCCGTTTGCAATTAATGGCGGAGGTGATTTTTATGCCTGGAAGGGCGATGATACCGTCGTGTTTGTGGAGCATGATTCCGGAAATGGCAGAATCTATGCCGGTTCATTCATGGATGCTCTGTTTCGGCATATTATAGAAATCGCAGCCGGAATGTATGTAGATATATGTTCTGATGAGGATAAGGCATCGATGGATGAAGATGACGCGGAATACTACAGTTCGGAAAGTGAAATCATCGCGTTGATCGACAAGTGCGAAAAATGTTTCGGCGACAGATTCGATAATGAACAGAATCAGTGTCTCCGAGATCTGTGTGTCAGAGGATTTTCAGAAGAGGGAATATTAATAGATCATGATGAAATGAGCAGAATAATTGACATGATGAATATAAACAGCAATGAAACGATCCGTTTTTTAAAATGATCGTTGCGGTGGAATCCGAAAGATAAGGTTTCCTTTGGAAAAGAGGAAAAATCTCCATAAACCCCCGGGAGTTGTTTCGTTACTATGGTAGAAACAGAGACAAACGGTAACGTGCCGAAAGGAGATAAAACTTATGGAAACAAAAAAAGCGGTTGTAACAGAGAATAAAGAGATGATCATGCTGCTTATTGGAATTGTTCTTTCGGCAGCAGTCCTGTTGGTTTTGCCAATGATACTTGTTGACGGTGAAAGAGAGAATCACATAGAAAGGACGATCCGCTGTTTTGCAGTTAATCCGGTGTTTTTAGTGGCGTTAGGTATCGCAGCCGGGATGCGTATCAAAAAGCGCTGGTTTGTGCCGGCGATAGCAGCTGTTTTCTTTGTCCTTGGCGAAATGGTTATCATGAAGGGGCGCTTTCTTGGCGAGTTTGCGCTTATCGGTCTTATCTATATTGTCCTGGCATCGGTATTTATGGGAGTGACATCTTATATGCACGATGCAAAAAAGAAACCGGATTATAAAGCTGTTTTGAAGAAATCTTTACTGGTTGCCGGGATTGTGAACGGTGCAGGGATCCTTTTCAATCTGCTGAGCTATTTTACTCTGGGGATGATCCTTTTGGGCATCCCAACAGGAGGAGCTGATTGCCAGGGGAGTTTCGGTTTTGGGCTGTACGCGGAGAGAACATTTCCGATCACGACACTGGATGATCCGGCGGCTTCCGGAACAAGTTCACTGACATTTGATCCGCTTGGACTGTTCGTTTCCTGTGCAGTGGTATTTGCAATCACATTTGCTATATTATCGATCCGAGAGATTTCCAGGCTGAACAGGCATTAGACTATTTTTCGGACAAAAACGGCAATGGATGACAACTATTCCTAATGCTAATTTGTTCTGCGCATTTATTCCAAATCCGGGACCTGCGTATCCATGCTTTGCTCGAACGCTAAAAGGAAAATATGGAAATACTAATAGTATATCCGGAAACATTTCTACAGAATGGTTTGTTGAGGATGATGGAAGTATAAGGACGTGGACGATAAAAGTATTTCGATATCCGAGTTGCTTATATTTATACTTTTGGGATATGGAATCATCAGAAGATGCAGTTGATTTGTTTGCAAAATGTGGTGGTCGGGTGACGTATACAGATTCGGCGTATAGAATGCATAACTTATCATGTCCGGTTACATCGGTGGGAAATTCATGGAATATTATGTGTATAAATGAAAATCTTGAGTATAATAAAATCGAACCAAGGAATAGCTATTTTATGAGATTTGGGAGAGATTGAATGAGAGAAAAAATGAATCATAAAAAAATCTGCATAATCATATTCCTGATAATGGTGATAGCAATCCTACTTGGAAAATGTATAAAAACTATTAATTCAGAGGTGGCCAGAATGGAACACTCTGATGAATGGAGTAACATGGATACGTACGAAAAGGGGATGTATTACGCTGATCATCATGAGTATAAAAAAATGATTGAACTATTTAAATCAGAACCATACGCAGTGAGGGTGCATTACGGTTATGTTCTATGGGGAGAGTGGGAAGAAAAGAACGAAAGACTTGAAAAGGCGGAAAAGATATATTTAGAAGGAATAACTGCAGTTGAGCAATATCGTACACCAAAAGATAATGAAGAGATCGACGGATATGTATTGGATCTGAAGTATCGTATTGATTTGCTGCATGATCCTGAACTGTCTTGTCGGGATGGTGTTGAAAGAATGAGAGCTTCCCTGGGCGAAAACTATTGGGAAAGCAGAGTGCAGGATCCAGTTTTGATACAAGATGCAAGCATAGGGGATGTTGTTTGCGTAGGAAAATATGAACAGGATCATAATATGGATAATGGCTCGGAAGATATAGAATGGATCCTTCTGCAAAAAGACGATGAATCCGTGCTTTTGTTAAGCCGTTTTATCCTGGATAGCAAGCCGTATAATGATTCGTTGGAAAATATAACCTGGGAGAATAGTACATTACGTAAATGGCTTAATGAAGATTTTTATAACCAGGCTTTTTCTGAAGAAGAACGAGCACAGATCAAGAATACACATTTGGAAAACGAGGATTCAAGATATAGAGATCAAGAAAAATATTATGATATACAAGGGGGGAATGATACATCGGATCATATATTTATCCTTTCAGAAAAAGAATATATGCTGACACTGGCATTTGAGATGCAAAATCATAGCGGAATGTATATAGATGACTATGATAATGCTTGGACGGTAGGGTCAACAGAGGCAATTTACAGAGGATTAAAAGTAAGGGAGGATGGAAGCTCTCCCTGGTGGCTTAGAGACCATGGAGCTGGTCAAAACTATTGTATTATAAAGTATATTGATAACGGTTACAATTTGGATTGGGAAGAAATATCAAAACACGATGCGGGGCTGAAGGTGGATTCTGAAAATATCGGTGTTCGTCCGGCAATGTGGTACCAAATCAAGAAGTAGTTAAGGATTAGAAAAGGAATAAAATAACGGAAGGAAATAAACTGAGAAATAGTACCGTAAAGGACTTGGAGTTTTTCTGAAAACGCTGATAGTCAATGTTTTCAAGCGTTTCGTGGATTTTCAACATAGCATTTTCTGGCATAAAATGTCACAGTTTTTCCGCTAAAAGTTAGAAAAAAGTTAGAAAAAATCGGAAACATCAATTTTTGTTGCAGGTAGATAGAGGTTCCAATATATGAGTAAGGGCGTGTTTCAGAATAACGGAGGAACAGTAACTTCTGTTTTATCCAGAGAGCAATTCTGTTCATTACAGAGTGAGCAGTTTGTGAATGATTCCTTTGACGGATCACTGCCGGCATTTATTGCTGCATTTACAAAGGGCAGAAAGCTTACTCCCAAAGACGCGGAAGAGATACGAAGGATGATCGATGAAGCGGAGGAAAACTGATGGGCCAGATCTTTTTGAAAATACTGTATATAAATATATCGGCGAGCATACTGATAATTGCAGTGATCGCAGCGCGTATACTTCTTAAGAAGGCACCTAAATGGTGTGTGATGCTTCTTTGGGCAATCGTTGCTTTAAGGCTGGTGATACCGGTTCCAATAGAGAGTGCGTTCAGTCTGATCCCGCGTGGGATGGATCAAAAGATTGAGAGCATCGAAGTATCGGTTATGGACCGGAGCACCGGACAGGGGCAGGTAACTTGGGCGGGATCAAATTCTATGCCGGTGACAGTGACTGAGGATAACCAGGAAGCAGCAACGTATATTTATGATGATGAGATGAAGAACACGGAATCTGTTAAAAGAGAGTTTTCTATTTTTGAGATAGCCGGATATATCTGGGTAACAGGTGCAGGTCTGATGCTCATGTTCAGTTTGTTTTCGTACATAAAGCTTAAGCATCGTATGTTGGAAGCCGTAAAGTATAAGGACAATATCTATCTGAGCGACAGGACAACGACGGCATTTATATTAGGGATGATCCGGCCGAGGATCTATCTGCCTTTAGATATCGATGAAGGGGAGATCGCTTATGTTATAGCACATGAGCATTCACATATAAAACGCGGGGATCATCTCTGGAAACCGTTCGCGTATCTTTTACTATGTGTGAATTGGTTCAATCCACTCATGTGGCTTGCATATAGCCTTCTTTCTAGGGATATTGAATATGCCTGCGATGAAAAGACTATTTCAGGGTTTGATATTAAAGACAGGAAGGCATATGCTGCCGCACTGCTCGAAAACAGCATTCAAAAGAAACTTGTAATGGTCTGTCCCCTAGCTTTTGGTGAGGGCAGTATAAAAGAAAGGGTGAGGAATGTGCTGAATCATAAGAAACCGGCATTTTGGATATGCGTTGTTTCGCTGGTTGTAGTTGCGATCGTAGGGATATGCTTCGCTACAATGCCGAAGAAGGGGGAGAATGCGGAAGTGCGGGAAGAAGTGGGAGACACGACAGAGGATGAAGAATTAACTGCACCTAAGAATACCGCAGAGGCCAAGTGTATAATCGTAGTTTGACGGCTATTACCAAACGTATGGGGATTGATAATCTCACCATGCATTGCTTACGTCATACGTTTGCTACACGATGTATTGAGATGGGAATTAAGCCTAAGGTTTTGCAGACTATTTTAGGACATTCGGATTTTATGTTAACTATGAATCTATATGTTCATACCACGGACGAAGAACTTGTGGAAGAGATGAAAAAGCTGGTTATGTTTTGATTTTTAAGGGAATTTATCTTGAATTTGGTGTAAAAATTGGTGTAAAAAACTTGACACTCTCTGGAATGCCTTTTATAATAGGCATTCAGAGATGCAGGATTAGTACATCGGTAAAAGATGAGGTGTTTATCCGAAAATGGCTAATATTCAATGTTTTCAGGGATTTCAAGCCTTTTGAACATAGCATATCTTGGCATAAAATGTCACGGTTTTTCCACTAAAAGTTAGAAAAAACAGAAACAGACTCTGTTGTCATAGACGGACGGGGATCCCAATATATGAGCATAAAAATAAGAGCATTAAAATGTATATGCTCTTATTTTTATGCTTATAAGATTAGAAAGTATACAGCAGTTAACGAAAAGACTTGTTTAAATGATGGTAGAGGCATCGACGGTGTACGGGTGCTTTGTAACATATGCTTCGGCTCCAGTGTTATCTGCTATGGCGTTTTTGATTGGATATTATGTATATGTGATGGTTGGATTCTTTTGGGATTTTTATAAAATTAACATAATGTTTTTTATAATTTCGATGTGATATACTAGCATACATGCATGCACTCGCAATAAAAATGAGGGAGATAATTTATGAAATCGAAAAGAACAAAAGCAACACGGAAGATTACAATGCTGTTGGCTATGACTATGCTTTCAGAACAACTGGTGTCAACAGGTGCTGTACTTTACGCACACGCAGAAGATGTGACATCGGCGGAGTATACAATCGAACATGGTGTAACATCTTCTTGGGATGGTGGCTGCACAGCTGAGATTATTCTGACGAATAAGGCGGATGTTGATACGGAGAAGTGGTCTGTTTCATTCTGCACATGTGATGAGATCACAAATTTGTGGGGAGGTCAGATCACAGATTGTCAGGAGATAACAGAGTCTTATTATGGAGAAGGGCGAGTTGAAGTATTTGAAGAGAATAAAGAAGAGGTATTATCCGAAACAGATAATTATAGAGAAGAAACAGAAGTAGCTCCATTGGAAGATGAAGTTGATAAGGAAACAGAAGCAAGTGAGGATGTTGCAAGCGAGGAAAAAATAAATGATACAGAAGAGGCTGAAACTGATTTTACTGATGTTTTAGAAGAAAAAGCTGAGGAGGAAGCATATGCAGTACTTTCTGAAGAAGCATTAGAGGTAGATATTGTAGAATTCGATGAAACCGAAGTGTTCAAGGAAATCGAAGATGAAGCCAAGCATTATTATAGCTATACGGTTGAATGCTTGGATTATAACGCGGCGATTCCAGCCGGTGGATCTGTAAGGATTGGATATAGTGCAAATGGAAAAGAACACGATATCTGGGAAAAGAAAGCAACAATTGAATTTAAAAAGGACGAAGTAGAAGAAAAGACAATTCCCGTAGGCGGAATTTATGTGGGCGAAGGTTATACAGTTGAAGTTGTCGTTCCCGCATATTGGGAGAATGCATATAACGTACAGCTGAAGATAACCAATATCAGCGAAGAAATCATTCATAACTGGGCTTTTGTTATGGAGACAGCAGATGATATCGTCAACTTGTACAATGCAGTTGAGTTGTCTAATAAAGAGGGAGTACGCTTGATTAAGAATGTTGGTTATAATCAGGATATTCCTGTAGGTGGTACTATAGAAGTTGGCTATACCGCTTCTTATGAGAAGAATGCCGATGTGCCTTCAGGATTTGCACTGTCTCAGATTGAAACAGAAGTAACAACCGATGAATGTGAAGTGAGTATTTTTATTACCGATGAATGGGGAAATGGCGGTCTGGCTCAGATTGCCATAAAGAATAATTCTGAACTTCCAATTGAAGACTGGATGATCAAGTTTGATAGCGCACTTGATATCAAGGAAATCTGGGGAGGCGTGATTGAAAGCCATGAAGGAGAACATTACTTTATCCGCAATGCCGAGTATGCTCAAAATATCGCTGTAGGCGAGAGCTGGACAGTAGGTATATTGTTTAGCGGTGATATGTTAGATATGTGTTAGATGTAGCTGGGTTAGTAAAGAAGATCTGCCCGAAAACATCTGCTGTTAGTGGAGAAGTAATATGCTCAGATACAGGAAAGGCTCCCGAAAAAACTAGGATTTCGATTTTTGATGCTAATTCGCCCACTACATTAGTTAAGGAAGTTGATATAAGTGAGGGCATATACAACATTAATCTTGCCCCTGGAGAATATTGTATTTATTATGCAACTGATGGATATATTACAATAGTTTCAGATAATGTTAAGGTACTCAACAATTCAGTTTATATTAATGATGTTGTGTTATCACCAACAGAAAAGCCTATCACTAACGGAAAATTGTATTGGCGATATACTCCGGCAGGAATAGGATATGATGATAATGTGGTAGCATATGCTCAACCTAATGAGAATTATGATTATATAAGAAGGCGTTATATGTCGAGAAGAGGATGCGGTTTATCAAATGTGGAGTCGGCTACATATGATTTGATTCTTTCTGAACTGACAGAAATAACTTGGGAACAGTACTTAAGAGAAAAAGAAGAACAAGATATTTTTTGGGGGATGGTAAAACTGATCGATATACCGTTGTATAACATAAGCGATGGTAGCCAATCGAATTATTATTTGAGATTTTCCTATATGCTTCATGAAGGACATTACTCGTCTAGTTCTCCGTGGTATTATAGCATACAGACTGCGATTGAATTATATGATGGCAATCAAATGTTGAAAAATTGGTCTTCTGTATATTTAGATCCGCCATTCAAGTTGAACGATGCGGATAGAAATCAGAATTATAGATACTTTGTATATGCTGGTTCAGGTAAACTATGGGCAAACTCGGATGCTACAAGCGAATTGGATAATAATATATATATGGGAGAAGTCCTTTATTGCGAAGACAGTCAGACGTCCAATATATATATAGGAAATAGTTATGATGTAATAAACTATCAATGGCTAATGGATACATATGGTGTCAAGTTAGATGATAGTTTATATAAAGGTAATAATGATAATCCTAATTATCCAATCAAATAGTTATATTGCCTAATACATGTAAGGATTATATTATGGTTTTTGCCATCACCATCCAAGGTATGGGTAAAACAAAATGAACATATACCCCTATTACCTATATATTTATAGGAATGCAAGTAATTCCCGTTTGTTACACAAAGTGTGATAATCGGGAATCTTGCATTCAGAATAAAGCTGATGTAGAATCGAGTTGATATGACACAGTATATACTTTTTTGAAATATTATGTTGGGAGGTATGTTTTTTATGAAAAATATAAAGATTTTTATGATAGTAATAGTCATGATAGCATTATTGCTAATAATTTACTTGTTTTCGGATACAAAACGGATTAATAAATTGATATTGGATAGTTATATTACTGGAACAGTTATGGAGGATCCTATAGAACCGTTATATAAATTTAAAAATGAAAACGACATTATGAGCACGAATAAAGATGCATGGGATAAGATTATTATTTTAGATGAGCATAATACCATAGGATTCATTGATGATTTCTACTGTGCTGATATATTCAAAAGTCCAAGAAGGATTTCGCGCGGGATAGAAGAAAAGATTAGAGTGGTGATTCCGCAGAAAGGCGAAAACTATGCAGATTCGATAGATAAAGTTATTGATCAAGAAAAATATACTCATTATTCACCTAATGAAAAAGTAATATTAGAGAACGAGTACTATGGTGGAAATGAATATTATGAACAACAACGTATTAGAATGTTGCGCAAACACGAGAATTTTTTTTCTCCCAATTCGCATATGTTTGCTTATAGAGTATTAACACTTAATTATTTCATAAAAGAAAATGAACAAATTACGTACTTAGGCGATATGAGTGCGGAGGAAATTACAAAAAACTTTGATTTGCTGATGAATGAATTTCAGGAGAGTATAAAAGGAGGTATATATCGAGAGCTTAAAGAAGATGATAACTGTTTTTATTATGTGTTTTATGCATATCAATATACGTGTGATCTTAATATACGGCTTGTGTTTACTCGCTATATATATACTATAGATAAAACAAATGGTTTTATAACTGAAAACAAGGAGTTTTTTAAGGCGGATGAAAATGGTTTGGTTTTAACTAATGCTTACATATAGTACCGGCTGAGTACCAAAACAGTACCGAAATAGTACGGAAATAGTACCGTTTTAGTATTTTTTTCTCCCGGCAGGTGTGATATATTTATAATGTGATCGGTTTGCAAAGTGAACCCGATCAGAACCGAAATTCACCCGGCATGAACCGGCAATGAACCTTTACGCGGGATGAGATCGGTGTTATAGTTATGATGGAGCGATAAGGAGGGAGTTGCTTTGCAGTATCCCTTATTTTGATAAGGTGAGAATAGTTGGACGTTGCACCCGGATACCACCTTGGATCCACCTGGCTTCCACCTTTACGCTACCTGAATACCACATGAATACCAGCTTTTGTCCCTTTCTGACAGAAGAAAACTGTGATATGATTATAATGACGATAAAAGATGCAGGGATCGTTGCCGATGAGGTTGCGGTCCTTTTCTTTTTCCCTTATTTTAATAAGGGCGCACTTCTATACATCCCTATGGGATGTAGTGCGTCCGGCAGGAGCCGGAAGGGATCCGGCACGGCCGGGGATTGCCTCCGCTTCGCTACGGAGAAAGGCGGTGTCCACCAAATGTCCACCTATTGTCCACCGGGCGTCCACCAATTGTCTACCGTTTGTCCATTTTCAAGAATGGAATGGGCTGGTATTATTATACTTGTGAAAAATAGCGTTTCGGAAAAATCCGGGGCGCTTTTTTTTGGCCAAAAAATCAAAAGGAGGAGAAGAACATGGCAGAGAAAAAAGAGAATCTTGAAAAAGTGCAAAGGGAGGTGGAGGACTCAAAAACGCGATTGGAGCAGGACGAGCATCAGCTTATCCGAACAGAGAATAAGATCGCGAAGCTGGGGAAGATCGAAAGATCCAGACGCACGCACATGCTGTGCACGAAGGCCGGAGATATGGAACATTTCTTTCCGGTGATCAAAGATGCGAGCAAAACGGATTTCATCCAGTTCTGCGAAGGGCTGTTAAAGATCCCGGGAGTGAAAGAGTATGCAAGGAACTTTAAGCCGAAACCGATCGGGGAGGTGATGCAGTAATGGCACTTTATCATTTTCATGTTGACCGGGTATCCAGAGGAGCCGGGCAAAGCGCAGTAGCTGCTGCAGCGTACCGGGCAGGGGAAAAACTGCAGGATGATTATTACGGCGGATTTCATGATTACACAAAGAAAGGCGGTGTGATCATGTCGGAAATCCTATTGCCGGAGAATGCACCGGAACGGTTTTCTGACAGGCAGACCCTTTGGAACGAATTGGAAAAAGTCGAGAAACATCCCAAAGCGCAGCTGGCATATTCCTTTGACTTTGCTCTTCAGAACGAACTGAGCAGAGAAGAAAACATACGGATCGCCAGAGAGTTTATCATGCAGAATTTCGTGGCTAGGGGGATGATCTGTGATGTGGCTTTTCATGATCCGGGGAAAGGAGAGGATGACATTCCCAATCCGCATGTCCATGTGCTGGCACCGATACGTCCGCTGAAGGAAGATGGTTCCTGGGGGAGCAAACAGCACAGGGAATATGTTCTCGACGAAAACGGAAACCGGATCAAAGGACCGGATGGCGAAGACCTCTTTAATGCCGTCTGGGATACGGACTGGGGACGGCCGGAGACACTGCAGCATTGGAGAGCGGAATGGGCAAGAACAGTGAATGAGGCTTTTGAGAGAAACGGGATCCCGGAGCGGGTAGATCATCGCTCCTATATCGATCAGGGGCTGGATCAGCTCCCGCAGGTTCATGAAGGACCAAAGGTCAGGGCGATGGAAGTCAGAGGGCTCAAAACGGATAAGGGTGAATGGAACCGATTTATAAAGAGTATAAATAAGGCGCTCACGAAGATCCTGAATACGTTCAAAAGCATCCTGGAGGATATTGAGGAAAGGAAGAAAGCCGAGGCGTTGGCAAGGGAAGAGAACCGGGCAAGAGCAAAGGAACTCTTCGAAGCATTAGGTGATTACGAGAAAGAAATAAGACAAAAGTATACCTATGCGAGGGGCAAGATCGCCAGCCGGAAAATGCTGGATCTTTATCAGTTTGTGCTAAACAACAATATTCATGATCTGGAAGATTTTAAGGATTATTCCAAGTTGATGTATGACAAGCTGTCCGGAATCCGACAGGAAATGAAGGGACGGGAAGAGAAAGTGAAAGAATGCGATAAAGTGCTGGAGCGATATAAGATCTATAAGGAATTCAGACCGGTATATCAGAAGTGGTATCGCATCGCGGATCCGAGGAAAAAGAAAGCCTTCGCCGAGAAGTATGAGCCACAGCTGAATGCATATCATATGGCGGAGCGGGAACTGAAGAAACAGTATCCGGATATGAAGATCCCGGTCAATAAACTCATCAAAGAAAGGGACGGATATAAGGCGCAGATACAGGCGTTGAAACCGGATCTGGAGAAGTATAAGAAGGCGGCTTCCCAGGCTTATGCCTTTAAGAAACAGATTTATGATCAGCATAAGACCAGGAAACGAGAGGCGGAAAGGAGCCGATGAATGAATGTATTTCAGGCAGTAAAGGAAAGTGTTACGGCTTACGATGTTGCTACTATGGCAGGATTAAGACCGAATCGGAGTAAGATGATCTGCTGTCCGTTTCATGCAGACCGATATCCCAGTATGAAAGTGGATGTGCGTTACTATTGTTTCGGCTGTGGAGCCAAGGGAGATGCGATTGACTTTGCGGCGAATTATTACGGGATAGGAATGAAGGATGCCGCAGAAAAGCTGGCAGAGGAGTTTGGCATCTTATACGATGATGTCGGGAAGAAAGATACCGGACGAAAACAGTATATCGCAAGAGTGGATGTGCAGAGGCGATGGATCCTTGATAAAAGAAAACTGTTTGAACGCATTTCCGCGCTCCACGATCAGCTGAGAAAAAGGATAGCACGATATGAACCAAAGGATAGTGAGGACTCTGATGTGAGTCCTCTTTTTGTTTGCGCACTCAAAGATGTGTCCTATGTGGATTATCTCTTTGAGTATTGCGTTTTTGAAGCGACAGATGAGGAGCTGCGCTCCGAATATGAAGAAATGGTAAAGGAGATAGAGAAAATTGAAAAACGAAATACTGACACAGAATCAGAACTATGTGGATGCGATGCTGGACAAATCGGAGAAAGGCTGGCCGTATAGCACAATCGAGAATGCGAAGATCATCCTGGAGAATGATGATCTGTTCAAGGGGAGTATCAGAGCCAATCTTTTCAGGAACCGGATCGAACTGGAGGGAGCGATGCCATGGAGCCGGGCAGTAACGGATCTTACGGATAAGGATGAGGTCTTTATCCGGCATTACATGGAAAAGTATTATCACTACCGAAACGATAAGTCCCTGCAGCATGCACTGCAGATCGTAGCGGCAGAACGCGAGTACCATCCGGTCAGGGATTACCTTACGGATCTTCGGTGGGATGGTGTGGAACGGGTGCGATATGCCCTGCCGCATTTCCTAGGAGCGGCCGGCAGCAACTTTGAATATGAGGCACTGAAGTTATGTATGTTGGGGGCGATCAGCAGGGTATTCCGGCCGGGATGCAAGTTTGAATACATACTGTGCCTGGTGGGTGGCCAGGGAGCAGGCAAATCTTCCTTTGTCCGTTTTCTGTGTGGGAACGACAGCTGGTTTACGGACAGTATCAAGAAGCTGGATGATGACAAGATCTACGAACGTCTGGCCGGACACTGGTTCTGTGAGATGGCCGAGATGCTCGCTTTACTGAATACCCGGTATAACGAAGCTATCAAGAGTTTCTTAAGCAGTCAGGTCGATAACTATCGTAAACCCTACGGTACCAGAGCGGAAGATATTCCGAGACAGTGCGTCTTTGCCGGCACGACCAATGTGGTGAATTTCCTGCCCCTGGACCGGAGCGGAAACCGAAGATTCCTGCCAGTCATGTGCGATGCTTCCAAGGCGGAGATCCATATCCTGGAAGATGAGGCGGCATCCCGGGCTTACTTTGACCAGATGTGGGCGGAGATGATGGTTTTATACGGTGACGGAAAGGTACGGCTTAAGCTACCGCCTGAGATGGAAAAGAACCTGATCGAGTATCAGAGGCCGTTTATGCAGGAGGATACCTGGACCGGCCTGATCCAGGAATGGTTGGATCATACGAAAAATGATGTGGTCTGTGTCCAGCAGATCTATAACGAGGCCTTGAAGGAATTTGGAAAACCGCGTAACAGTGTGGCCAGAGAGATCGGGGAGATCATGAACGGGACGATCACCGGCTGGAAGGCGTATCCAAATCCGAGAAATATACCGCATTACGGAAAACAGCGGGGCTGGATGAGGGTGGAAACAAACTCCGGAAACAGAGAGGAAAAAACCATCATCGAAGACGGCACGCAGATGGAGATCCCCTTTGAATGCGGATAATACGGGCTTTTCAGGAATGCGGAACAAAGAGTCTATACAGAAAAAGAAGTTTTTGCAGTCTGTTGCCGGACTTTGTTTCCGGCCGGCGGATTGCAAGGCTGACAAAGAAAAATGGGAGGAAAAGCGTTATGGAACAGAAAAACAATGTTGCAATTGACCGCAAGTTTCTTCTGACGATAGAGGAAGCGGCTGCGTATACCAATATCGGGACGAAAAAGATCCGTGAACTGGTTAAGAAACCGGACGGGGATTTTACGGTCCGTGTTGGAACGAAATTCCTGATCCGACGGAATATGTTCGAGGATTACCTGAATAAACACTACTATTTATAAAAGATTTATGGCACACAAGAGGTTCCTGATGTGGTATAATACCTGCATTGGGAACCTCGTCTGCCGAAAAGGAGGATATGTGGCAGAGAGGAAACGAAACAAGAAGAAAACAGGAATAAGTACATACACCAAAAAGAGCAACGGAAACGTGTATACTTATTATATGGCGCACTTTGATAATAAATTCGGTAAACGTGTACAGAAGTCTTTTAAGGATTTCGAGGAAGCGGAACGGTGGCTTATAGAAGAAAAGCATAAAGATATGCATTCGGACGCCAATGCCGGAGCGGCTGTACAAGCGAAAAGCGGCCTAATGGAACCACAGGTACGGAAGACAGTGGATGAAGTTTTTGAAGAATGGCTAACCGAAGTGATCATTCACAAGCGTAAATGCGTGTACAATACCATACGGCTCTACCAGGGGAGATACGAGAATAGGATCCAGCCGTTCATTGGCAATCGTTACATTGATGAAGTGACTTTGGAGATGATAGAGGAGATTTGGATCAATGCTATTGACAAAGGCGATGCCAACGGCATGCTTACTAAGATTAAGTATATCATTGTTTCGCTCTTGGATGAGGCGCGACGGCACAAACTGATCGGATCTAATCCGGCTGAGGAAGTGGAATTTGATATGCCTCTGCGCAGAAAGCGGGAAAAGCGGGTGCTTTCACGGTCGGAACAGAAGCTTTTTGAGGAAGGCGGTCAGTTCAGCGAGCATTATGATGCATTTGTGTTTGCGCTCCATACAGGATTACGATGTGGTGAAATCTCCGCTTTGAAGTGGTCAAATATCAATTGGGCAGAGAGAAGGATTCGGATTAATGGGACACTGTATTGGAATGATGACCTGAAATGTTTTAAAGAGAACCCGCCTAAGACGGAGAAGGGGAAGAGAAATATTCCTCTTGACCCGACGGCTTACAAGATCCTGTGTAAGCGAAAAGAGCAGAGAAAGATCATTCCGTTGACGGAGGAAGGCGCAGAAGGATATGAGAAGTATGTATTCCTTAACCGGGAAAGGATGCCATCCAGGAATACTTCCTATAATCGCAGTCTGACAGCGATCAGTAAACGAATCGGGATAAAAAATCTGACCATGCATTGCCTGAGGCATACGTTTGCAACCAGATGGGTAGAGAACGGAAAGAACTTGAAGGTTTTGCAGGAGATCCTGGGGCATCAGGATTTTTGTATGACTATGAATATGTATGTTCACCCTACAGACGAACAGGCAGATGAAGAAATGAAAACATTTGTCATGTTTTGACACCTTTGAAGAATCGGTTACCGTGCCAAAAAGTTAGAAAAAAAGTTAGAAAAACTTGACACAACCTTTAAAGTCCTTTAAAATAGGGCTTTAGAGATGCAGGATTAGTACATCGGTAAAAGATGAGGTGTTTATCCGAAAATGGCTAATATTCAATGTTTTCAGGGATTTCAAGCCTTTTGAACATAGCATATCTTGGCATAAAATGT
>JAEEGL014345724.1_pt1 | contig 15501 bp, 10 predicted proteins | sample 9134231 | NCBI WGS metagenome assembly JAEEGL01 (sample SAMN16246548, study PRJNA631951) | gut metagenome | biome: gut microbiome; feature: rumen; material: fiber-attached | host: Bos | place: Iran: Karaj | collected 2018-10
ATGAAATACCTCCCGGAAAACCTCTTCCAAACGTTTTGGGGACTGATGTACTTTCAATGGATCGTCCTCATTGTATTTTTCATTACAGGATATCTGGTTTATAAAATTGCCCCTGTTTTAACGGTTTACCTTATCCTTATGCCGCTGCGGTTTGTCAAGCTGGGCGAGAACTATATTGAACTGCTCAAGCGCGCGCTAAGCCCGTTAGCAACATTGGCGATGTTATACATTTGGTATCGAGGTCTGGTCTTCGTCCATGCCGCGCCAAACATACTTCAATGGGCAAAGTGGATTATCCATCCTCTCGGAATCGTTTTAGCAATGATTTCTTTGATTCGTCTGTGCGACGTTTTCGCGGAATGGCTCCGAAGGCGCTTTGTTCGGTCTTCCAACAAAACAGGCAACGTTCTGGTTGAGTTAACCAACCGCTGTTTGAAGTGTTTAGCGTTTTTCCTCGGCGTGATTGGAATTGCTCAGGTCTTTGGCTTTTCAGCTTTGGGGATTATCTCCGGGATGGGCATCGGCGGTATTGCCGTCGCTCTGGCTGCTCAGCAGACCATCGCCAACTTCTTCGGAAGTTTGACGATTCTCCTTGATCAGCCGTTTACGATTGGAGACTGGGTAGTCGTCAACGGCGTCGAAGGTTCCGTCGAATCCATTGGTCTGCGTTCCACTCGAATTCGTTCGTTTTACAATTCGCTGATTGTTATTCCCAACAGCTCGTTGGCGACCAGTACGATAGACAACATGGGGCGCCGCTTGTACAGACGTTACAAAACGTTTGTCGGCGTTGAGTACGGCACGCCTGTCGAATTGATCGAGGCGTTCTGCGGCGGAATTCGCGCTCTGGTTGAATCGTATCCCAACACCCGAAAAGACGACATTCGCGTTTCAGTAAATGAATTGTCCGATTCCAGCATTAACATTCTTCTGGTTTGTTTCTTTATCGCGCACAGCGCAGACGAAGAAAACTCATCGCGTCAGCGGCTGATTCTTGACGTTATTCGTCTTGCCAATCGGCTGGGCGTGAACTTTGCGTTCCCCAGCGTTACGCAATATCAAATTAAACAGGATGCTCCGAACTATCCAACTTTGACGGAAGTTAAGAACAATGCCGACTCCCCGGAACATTACGGCGCGAAGCTCGGCAAAGAGATTGCCTCAGAGGGTCAGGAAGAAGACGCTCCAGTAGTTTAATCGCTCTTTATCAACGCCGTCCCACAATGTGGGACGGTTTCCCACAAAGACGTAAAGAGAAATATTGGCTATTCTGATACATATTCTCAAAAATTTTAAAAAATTTTCCCCTTTTTTTATAAAAAAGGCTTCTCAGACCCTTGAAAAGTTCAAAAAGTGAGTTATACTAATTTTGTTGTTTGTGGGAAATTGACCCACTAACAAAAGGAAATCGATACTTCACGTGGGATTTCAGCCGGTAATTAAAGACGGATCTTTTTCATGCCGGAAACTGTCAAAGCTTTCACAAACGAACGGATTGTCTGATGAAAGCCAAAGCAATTTCAGGAATTCGTGTCCGTCAATAATGCCCCTGCTGCCGAAGTTCTCATTAAAGGCGAGTTTACTCGCGCCCTGGATGAGCGTTACAGATTGGCAGTTCCCGCCTCGTTGATTCAGGCGCTGGAGCCATCGGCAAAAAATAACGCCGCCAGCTGCATCCTCGCCAAGGAACGAACTGGATGCCTGAGTTTATGGAACGCCGTAAACTGGAAAGCAAAGCTTTCGCAAGGCGTCGAACTGATTCAGCGAAAACTCCAGATGGGAAAAATGGAAGGACGAATTGACCTGGTTCAAAACCTCGGCCGCCTTCTTTCCACCCGTCACAAAGAACTGAAGCTGGACGCTAAAGGACGGATGCTCATTCCGGAAGGATTTAGAGAGTTTTTAGGCGTCAGCCAAGGCGACGAAGTTATTATCGTTGGCGCGGCGGTTTGCATAGAAATCTGGAACCCGCAAAAATGGATCGAATTCCTCGACAAGCAAATGCCGGAATTCAATCAACTGTTCGATCAGTTGGCGGAATGACAGCAAAACTTGAATCATTGCTTGGATTCAATCGGCTTGAAGTTATTTTCATTTAGACGCGTTGTCTGGTGATTTTTGCAAGCTAATAAACGATCGTATATCGTTAGCTTCGAGTCGTTGATATATTAAAAGCCCGCTAAACCATTTGGTAAGCGGGCTTTTTCATTTGCACTGTGAAGTATATGAAGCTGAAGATCTATTTTTTCGCCTGGTATTGAGCCAGCGTAATTCTCGGTTTGCCTTCCTGCTTTTCTAAAATGTCATACAGAGGCAAAAGTTTGGAGTCGAGTTTATGGAACGCTTTAAGGATTCGACCTTCAAACATGTGAGCGATAAACGCAGCTGGAATGGCAACCGCCAAACCGGCGGCAGTCGTAACCAGAGCGACGTAAATGCCAGAGGAAAGCTGTTCAGCGCGGTTGGCTCCGATTTCCAGATTGGCGGTGATATAAAACGCTTGAATCATTCCCCAAACGGTTCCCAGCAACCCCAGCAGCGGAGCCAAAGAGGAAACAAGCGTCAGCCAGCGGACGTTTCTGTACATGTTGGTTGCCTCGTCCTGTTTGGCGGACTCGACCGCGGCAACAATTTCCGGCAGCGGGCGTCCAATTTTCAAAAGAGCCGCCTGAATAATTCGCCCAGCTGGCGAACGATATTTTTCACAAATCGCCCAAATCGCCATTGGAGAGAATTTGCTCGGTTCCAGGTAGGGAGTCATTTGTTTGAATAGTCGGCGAGGCATAATGGCTCCGCGACGAAGAGCAATAAATCTTTCCAGAGCAAACATCAAACCCAATACGGAAAGGGCGCCGATGATCCACATCAGCTCTCCGCCAGATTTGATAAGCTTAAGTATCTCAATTTTCGGAACCTGATTTTTCTTGGCTTCCAGCTCCGCCTGTTCTTTTTCCTTTGCCAGACGCGCTTCCTCTTCTTTTTGAGCGACTTCTTTATCGCCCTCTTCCAAATCTTTTAGAGCCATTTGACTCGGATCGCTGGCAGGAAGAGCGCCGCCGTCGGGAGCGTTTGCCTCTGTTTCAGGAAGGGCGGGGGCTGCATCGGATTGTGGAGCAGGGGCTGGGTCTGAATCAACAACCGGAACGAACGGCTGTTCTTCTGTTACATCTTCTGGAACAGGAATGGCGTCGTCCTGCGCAAAAGCGGGAAGAGTTAAAAACAACGAAATAAACGACAGGGTTAAAAATCGTTTCATAATTGGATGCGGGTTAGTTATTTCAAATGTTGAAGTTTAGTCTTGGCGGTTTGAGCTTTAGAACAGCCTGGATAATCGTCAAGAATTTTTTGATACATTTTTCGAGCCTGTGTAACCTGTTTGAGCGCTTCAAAACATCGAGCGGCTTCGTAACAGGCGTCTCCCTGAAGCTCTGGAAATTTATAGCCGTAGATAACGTTATAGTATTGAGTGATTGCGTCTCGATACTTTTCTTTCTGGAAAGCCAGCTCGCCCAAATAAAACCACGATTCTGCGATTGCCATCGCGGTTGCAGCAGGAACGCTTGCCGGGTTGACGTCGGCGTTTTCCTTGACGATTTGTTCAAACAGCTTTTCGGACTGTTCTTGTTTATCCGTCTTGAACCATATCTTGGCTCGCAAATGCTGCATGGCAGGCTCCCATTTTTTAGACGTCGGAGCCAATTCCGGAGCTATGACGTTGTTAGCGTCGAGAACTTTATCAATGAGTTTGGCTGCCAAATTGAAATCGCCGGTTTCAATTGCACATTGCGCAGCGCGAATGGTCGCCATCGCCTGACGCTGAACTGGCAGCTCAGGCAGCGATTTATATTGAGTTAACGCTTCAGCAAATTTCTTTTGCCAGTACAAGCAGTCAGCCGCCATTAATCGGGAATCCAGAACAATATCTGCAATGGCTGGCAGCTGCGAACCTTTTGAGGCGTCATTAATCTCGACAGTTCGATTAAACCATTTTAAGGCGTCTTCGTACGATTCCTGGTTGTAGGAAATCCAGCCCAGTTTATGCGCCGACTTTATCGCCGCGGAGGAGTCTGAACCGTTGACTGCAAAAGTCAAAAACTCTTTAGCTTTGACGTACGATTTGGCATTTGCTTCCGCCTGTCCTAATGAAAAAGCGCTTTCAAAACGATATGGAGACGCTTTATAGTTATCGAAAATGTATTTATACTGTTGATACGCTTCCTCTTTTTTATCGGCTTTAAACAGCGCGTTGGCGTAAAGGAAGATGACAGAATCTTCATTGGCAATCGTTTTATCGAGACGTTTTTTGGCGTCCATAAACGCTGCGAACGCTTTTTGCGTTTCGTCAATTTTGTTGTCCTGCTGTGACAAAGACGAAACTTCAAGCTGGCGCAGGGAAAGCTCCCATTTATCCATCTGATCCATTTGTTTTGCGATTTCAAGCCCCTTGCGGCAATCGGCAGAAGCGTCGGCGAATTTGTTGAGATTGTATTTGCATAACGCTCGAAGCCGATACGCTTCTACAACGCTGTCGTGCTGGGGATAATCCTCGATAAACAGGTCGCCGCGCTTGAGAGCTTGTTCCCACATGCTGTTTTGAACCAGAATGTACATGGAATCAATAACCGCCGCTGGACGGTATTGAGATTCTTTGTCTTGAGCGATAATCGTATCCGCCTGTTCCAGAGCGGCTTTGAAGTTTCCTAAAACCCGATAAAGCTGAGTCATATAGGAAACCGCTCCCTGCTTAACGGGCGAATCAGGATAGTCGTCCAATATCTTCTGGAACGTCTCCAACGCTTTCCCGTTATTGCCTTGCTTTTCATAAATAACGCCCTTTGTAAAAAGAACTTTGTCCATGTCAGGATAGTCCGGGTGTTTATCCTGACAAAACTGAACAACTTTCAGCGCGTAGTCCAGCTTGTTGAGTTCGCAGGCGGCTTTTCCTGAAAGATACAGGGCTTCAGGACGGAGATCGTTTGATTGAATATTGGGAATTTCTTTGGGAAGGATTTTGTAAATGACGTCGTACTGCTGAAACATTTCGAGCATTTTACATGTCAAAATGAGCCATTCAAAACGGCGATCGTCATTCGGATTGTTTTTATACAGCGAATAATACAGGTTGCCTGCTTCTTTATACTTTTGGTTTTGAACCAGACAACAGGCTTCCAGAATTTGCGATTCCAGTTTCTGTAAAGAATCTTTCCATTGAGTTTGAATTTTATGGCACAAACTGATGGCGTTGTCGTAATTGTGAAGCAAAAACTCAATTTGCGCCGCTAACAAAGTTGCCCACGGAGCGGATGGCGAGTCTGACCACTGAAGCGCGATTCTGTCACATAATTTAACGCAGGTTTGAAGCCGCTTGGGATCGTCTGACCGGCTTAAAATGTTGACGCGCAATACGCAGGCTTGACGCACCGCGGTTTGCTGCGCTTCTGGTTCTGTCGGCAGACATTTAAACTGGGATTCCGGCGTCATGTCAATTCGCTTTAGCGCATTGTTAATGTCATTTTCCTTGAAAAAGACTTCTGCCAAAATTAAGTTTGCTTTTGGAGAGTATTCTTCAAATTTGGCGGCTTTGAGTAAATAGTCTTTCGCCTTCTGAACATTTTGGCATTTCCAGTTCGCGTCGCCGCAGGCGAGGGTTGCTGCCGGAATGTATTTGGATTGCGGGAATCGGGTTATAACGTCGGAAAACAGCTGTGCCGCTTTTTCGTAATTTCGAAGCTGTAACAGACACGCCCCGCGATTGTACAAGGCGTAGTCCGCCTGGTCGAATTTGTCAATTCCTTTTGCTGTCGGGTCGCTTGCAAAAGCGTACTGCTTTTCCGCCTGCTCGAAATCTCCGGAACTGTATAAGGCGTCGCCCGCCAGAACCGCCGCGGTATAAATTTCTGGCTGAATGTTCCATCTTTTGGAGAACTCCATTGCCAAACGCGCGCACTGACTATACGATTTTTGATTGAGTAAAATATAGCCTGTCTGTAAATAGGCGTCCGGGGCGTATTCGCTTTTGGGCGACTTTTGCCAAATTTCTACATACAGTTTTTGGGCGTCGGCTGGTTTTTTCAACAGCTCGTACGTCTTTGCCAGATTGAACTTCGCAAAAAGATTATATTCAGAATTCGGAAACTCTTTAAGCAGCGCCTCCAGTCGGTTCTTTGCCTCTTGAACCATAGCGGGGTTCTTTTCTGACAGACGCTGCGCGCTGAGACCGCTGAAAAGCAGCGCCTCTGCTTTTTTGATATTTTTATTTCCAGAATTGAGAACTTCATCCAGGTCCCGTTTGGCGTCTTCATATTTTTGAAGCTCGTATGAACACAAACCGCGATTGTATTTTGCTTCAAGAGCCAGGTTTGACTTGGGATACTTTTCCAGAAACTCGTTCCAAAGTTTCAAAGCGTTATCGTATAAACCATCAATCTGGGTCTTTTGAGCTACATTGAATTGACGTTCCTGACTGTACTGTGTAGACTGTTTATCAGACGCGTCGTCTGCAGCAAACGCAACTGAGGTCAGTATCAGAAACAAAAAAGGCAAATATCTCATATCAAACGCGTTGTTAAAGCGAGTAAAAATCTATAGTAATAATCGATATATATAATTAATACGAAAAACAATCAGGGAAAGAACAAACTATTCAGACCTCAAGAAGAAATACTGAACGAAGTTCAATCTCTTCCTGTTATAGCTGAATTTGGAACATCCCTTTATACATTATATTTATTGTAGCGCTTTTTTATAAAAAAGTCCAGCCGTAGCGCCAAATTTTTTGAAAAATGATACAATATTATAATGAGAATTAGAAAAGAAGCTGTCTTGCCAGTCATCGCAGTTTTTTCGCTGTTTCTCATTATAATAGAGCATTATCCTCTCAAGCGCGAATAGCAATAATTCAATCCGATAATAGAGAGTAGCGTAATTTAGGAAAGATAACGAAACTTTGTAATGTGCATCTTTCCAATATTTTGCTGAATAGATAGAAAATATCGACTTTTTTACCAAAAAATTTTTAAAAAGTTGTTGCAAGTAGAACGCTTTAAGCTACAATAGAGTAAAATTATTGAGGACTGGGAGTGAATTGCGATGTCAGGGGAATTTTTATAGTTTCTCTGTAATACTATCGCGTTCGAATGTTTCAGCTTCCCATACCACTTATTATTCACCATTTTATTATTATCCATGAACAATAATAACATTACTGGCAGTTTCCGGAACTACGACGAGTACGACGAAGACTTTGACGACGAATTCGATGAAGATTTCGACGACACTTTTGAAGAGGATTTCGACGAAGATTTCAACAACGCCGATTTCAATCGCGACGACGATGACGAAGATTTGGACGAAGCTACTCAACTGGAGCGCTTTGGTCAGTTTTTGGTTGACGACGAAGAGGAAGAGCCGGAAGAGACCACTCCATACGTTCGAGACGAAGAAGACGAGGCAGATCTTCTCAATCCGACTGGCATGAAACTCGACAAAAAGCGCGGCGACAAAAAGTCTGAAAAGAAAGCCGCCAAAAAAACCGAGAAAAAATCGGAGAAAAAAACAGAAAGCAACCTCCTTCGAAATGGCGTTGTTGACGACCTCCCGGAAGACGACGAAATGCTCGAAGAAGACCCGACTGAATACGAAGAAAATCTTATCGACGACGATCGATACGATGACGAAGATTATTGAGATAAAAATAACCGCGCTTTGCGGTCAGTAATTTACAAAAGAACGGCGGCTATGCCGTTCTTGTTTTACGTTCCATTCCTTTAATAACCCTAACAGGTCTTATTTTTTCCAAATGCTGCATATTAAACAGGAAGTAAACGAAGCGATTGAGTTTATCCGAACTCGTTGGGCAGGTTCGCCGAAAGTTGGCGTTATTCTCGGCACCGGGCTTGGCGGCGTTGCCGAAAACATCGTCCAGGAAGCGGTTATTGATTACGAAGACATCCCGCATTTCCCAACGTCAACGGTTGATCTTCACGCTGGCAAACTCATCTGCGGTAAAATCAACGGCATGGACGTTGTCGCCATGGAAGGTCGTTTTCATTATTATGAAGGCTATTCCATGCAGCAGATAACGTTTCCCGTTCGCGTTATGAAAGCGCTTGGGGCAGAAACTCTTATCGTTTCCGCAGCCGCCGGCGGACTGAATCCAATGCATCGCCGCGGAGACATCATCGTTGTTGACGACCACATTAACCTTATGGGAAGCAATCCGCTTATTGGCGTCAATGACGATGCGCTTGGTCCCCGTTGGCCGGACATGGTGGAACCGTACAATCAGGAACTCGTTTCTGAAGCGTTACAAATTGCGCTTGACGGCGGAATTACCGCTCATCGCGGCGTTTACGTTGCACTTTCCGGTCCGTGTCTGGAAACTCGCGCTGAATATCGATTCCTTAAAGCTATCGGCGCGGACGTTGTCGGCATGTCAACGGTTCCCGAGGTTATTGTTGCCGTCCATTCCGGCATGAAAGTGTTGGGGTTGGTCGTTATTACAGACATGGGGCTGGCAGACGCTCTCAAGCCGGTTAATATTGAAGAGATTGTCGAAACGGCAAACGCTGCTGCTCCCAAACTGGCGCATATTGTTCTGGAAGTTCTCAAACGTCAGGCGAACGCCTAGAAAATAGCGTACCTCCCCTCTTGATTTGTTCTGCAGCAGGGCGTAATTGCGATTTACGCCTTGCGAAGGGGACGCCCATTTTTCGGTTGCGGAAATGGGTAAGATTGATATAGAATCGCGTCTCGAAGGTGCGAACCCGCACGGGGATAGGACGAGTATATGCCTCCGAAAAAGTCGGTTTCGGCGTTACCGATGTCCAATCAGGAACCGACCTTGTCGGGACGCTATTTCTATAACCATCGACTTTCGTCTGCGGACGGCGAAGCCCTCTCTAAAAAGCCATCCTAATCGAATCAACCTTTTTTTCTTCCCCCCCAGCGCCCAAAGGCGCAGGAGGGAAGAAAAAGAGTATTTGTCGATGTTTTTATTTTTTGTAACTTTTTGTCCGTGGGTTTCACCCACGGCTAGAAACATTGAACTGCTACGCAGTTCTAGCGGAACGCTATCGCGTCTGCCATTAAATCTTGCCCTCCAAAATTTGAGCGTCCCCCCTTTGCGAATTAATCTTTCCCTATCCCCTTGTCTTGATTCAAACGTTGTGTATAATATATAATATAAGGAACAGGGAGCGCGGATTATTCCCTATTCCTTGAACTACTTAAGCATTAACCCACAACCTATTCACCATGTCCGAACGTTATCCACACCTGAAAGAACAAGACCCCGAGATTTACGCCCTGATTCAGAAACAAGCGGCTTATGAAGCCTCAACGCTCAAAATGATTGCGTCAGAAAATTACGCATCGTACAGCGTTCTGGAAGCGACCGGTTCGTCTCTGACCAATAAATACGCCGAAGGCTATCCCGCCGCCCGTTATTACGAAGGCAACGAAGTTATCGACGAAGTCGAAACCCTTTGCATCAATCGTCTGAAGCAGGTCTTCGGAGCGGAACACGCTAACGTTCAGCCGCTGTCCGGTTCCCCGGCGAACTCGGCGGTTTACCGCGCTGTCATGGCTGGCGCTGAAAAGGTAATGGGCATGCCCGTCAACCTGGGCGGACACCTCACTCACGGCTGGAAAGTCAACTTCTCCGGCATGGATTATACGCAAGTTCCGTTCGGACCGTCTCCGGAAACCGGTTTGCTGGACTACGACCAGATTCGTGAAATCGCCAAGGCGGAACGTCCCCGCATGATTTGGTGCGGCGCGACGGCTTATCCACGACGCATTGATTACGCAAAGTTTGCGGAAATCGCTGCTGAAGTCGACGCCTACCTTGTTGCAGACATCGCTCACATTTCCGGTTTGATTGCCGGCGGCGCGCTGCCGTCCCCGGTTCCGTACTGTGACATTGTAACAAGTACAACTCACAAAATGATGCGCGGTCCTCGAAGCGGGTTCATTCTTTGCAAGGAAGCCGACCGCTATCAGGAAAAATACTATCCGGAAAGCAAGTTCAATCTTGCCAAACGTATTGACCGCGCCGTCTTCCCCGGATTGCAGGGCGGACCTCACGAAAACGTTATTGCCGCCATGGCAGTCGCCTTTGGCGAAGCGCTCAAGCCGGAATTCAAAGACTACGCCGCTCAGGTTATCAAAAACGCGCGGCATTTGGGCGAATGTCTGGTTAAAGAGGGAATCAACCTTGCCACCGGCGGAACGGACACCCACATGCTTCTTCTCGACTTCCGCAAGGAAGAGTTTACCGGCAAAGACATGTCCGACGCCCTCGCTAAAGCGGGCATTATCGCCAACTTCAATATGGTTCCCGGCGATCAGCGCAAACCCGCCGTTACCAGCGGCGTCCGTATGGGAACAGGCGCTTTGACGACCATGGGCATGAAAGAAAACGACATGGAACAGGTCGCCAGCTGGATCGTCAGAATCGTTCGCGCCATGCCGGACGCCTCAGCCGTTTCAGCCCAGATTCGCGGCGAAGTTGCCGAGTACTGCAAGCAGTTCAAGGTTCCCGGATTGTGTGAGGAATGAAGCAATTCGTAATTTGCAATTTTCCGGGGGCTAACGCACCCCGGCTTGCCTGATTCCAAATGTCCGAAATAACCAGTCCTGCGCTGACGCCTCAAATCAACATTTTTCTGGATAGTAAAGATTATATTTACCATCCCGGGGACTGTGTAACAGGCTCTTACAGAATTCTGGACGTGAAAACCGATCAGATCAATTCTGTGGAGCTGTCTGTTTTGTGGCATACGGAAGGCAAAGGCGACGAAGATATGACAGTTATTGACTATCATATTCTTTCTCGGCAAAGAGAAGACTGGATTAACCCCCATAATCCTGGTAAAATCGAAACGGTTTTACCGTTAGCTCCGTTAAGTTACGAAGGACAGATTATCAAAATTCGCTGGTTGGTTCGCGTTCGATTAACCCTCGTTACGGGGGAAGAAATCATAGCAGAGCGCGGCTTTTACCTGAAAAGAGATTGACAGGTTTATTTTGTCAAATACTTTGGTTAAAAACAATTAGCCAGGGTCTGTTCGTTTGCAGATTTGATTTTTCGCGAATTTTTTATAAAATCGTAAAACATCAAATCAAACATTTTTCATTTTATAGCGTATAAATGGCAGGACTTGTAAATAAAGCCGATAAAAACCCTTCCGAAGCGTTCAATTATTCAGACGCTTCAGATGAGCAGTTGCTTGAAAGGTTCAACTTTCAAGGCGATTCTCATGCATTTGAGGTTTTAATCCATCGGTATGAAGCTCCTCTGTTTAACTATCTTTATCGATATTTAGGCAATCGAGAAATTGCTGAGGACGTGTTCCAGTCGTCTTTTTTACAGGTCTACTCCAAAAGCGATCAGTTTGATCCCTCCAAAAAGTTCAAGCCGTGGCTGTACACGGTGGCAACCAATCAGGCGATAGACTATCAGCGCCGTAACCATCGTAAAACGACGGTTAGTTTGGACGCCTCGTACGGAGGAGACGACGAATCCACAGGTTCGCTGCAGGAAATTTTAGAGTCTGCAGAAAAAGATCCGTCGTTTTCCATGGATACCGCTGAACAGGCTCAGCTGATTCGCGCTGCGGTCGATGAACTTCCAGCCATCCTGAAAGAAACCGTTTATCTGGTTTACTTTGAAGATCTGAAGTATAAAGACGCTGCAGATATTTTACGCGTTCCGGTTGGAACGGTTAAAAGCCGTCTTCATGCCGCAATGAAAAAGCTGGCTGAAAAGCTGGCGGATAGACAATCCGTTGATGACTAATTTTTGAATTATTCATCATTTTTGATAAAAAATTCCGTTTTTGCCGATAATACCAATAACCGAGACTGTATGTTATATATCGGCAAATCGGTCGCTTTCAGCAGGACTGGGTTTTGACATAAACGGTTCCCATTTGCTGCTGGTTGAAGACTGTTTCAGTGTTTGGCTTTAACGCCTGAGAATTGTATTATGAACGAGAACGATATTAATGTTTTGCTTGATCATTTTGTAGGCGCTTTAGATTCCTCGGAATCCGCAAGCGTTACTCAAAAGATTAATACCCTTCCGCTGTGGTCTAAAACGTATAAACAAATCAATCAGGTATTTGGCGGTCTGAATTCCTTAAAAGAAGAAGACAGCAAACAACCGGCTCCTGAAGGTTTAGCAAACAAAACATTTCAATCAATTCTCGAACAGAGCAAATCTCATCAAACCTCATCTGAATTCATCGCTCAAAAATCTGCCTCGACAGAACAATCCGTTCGTCCGGCGTCTGGAAAACGTTTCAGCCCTGTCAAGCCGTCCGTGTTGGTCATTTCCGCCTGCGCCGGATTCCTGTTTATTGTTGGGCTTTTTTCAACGTCATTTTTGGGCAGTTCAAATAATACAACATCCAACCCCTCAATGGGTTTTGCTTCATCTAATACATCTTCTAACAATTCAACTGATTTTGCCGTTACGGGATCGTCTCAGCAGCCGTCTTCGTCGCTGTTTTTCTGCTCTGATTCTGTTGCCGATTCTGCAAATCAGATTCCTTTTTCCAACGAAGGCAACAACAATTTTGCCGTCAATTCTTCAGAACAACTGGTTGACTTGTCCGGGTCGTCAGTTTATCCCGCTGTAGAACATCGCGAGAATCCGGTTAAAATGGCTTGTCCAGACGGTTTTGTCGTCTTCTCGTCTCAGTCGGAAGGGCGCCCAATTATCGTCGTTCAGCCGCGTCATTTACCCGGCGAACTGAAAGACATTCAAAATGTCGTCAATCAGCAAAACGCCAACTTTGTTGTGCCGGTCAACTATCAGAAATAGTTGTTGACAACGTTCCGTCTATCCTTATTTGAGTCTTGACAATGATTAAACTCATCGCTCGACTGGCGCTCGGATTCCTCCTGCTGCTGTCGACGATGACGTTTATTCTGGTTAACGTTCCCGTCGTTCGAGACGTCGCCAAAAGCAAAATGCCGCTGGTTTTCGTTTCCATTGGGATTTCAGAAACGTTGGCGTTTATTACGATTTGCGGGCTGTTGTACGCGTACAACGTTCTCGATATCTGGAAAAAACGCATTGGGGCGGAGGGCGAGTTTTTCGTTCTTCTTCTAACCGGTTTTTCCGCCTGGGCAACGCTTCGATTTCCGATTTGGACGCGCTGGGGATTTATAAAACGATTCTGCGAACTTCAATCCATCGACGCCAATAAATATGAAGATTTGTTCTATCAACTGGGCGTAGTCGCCGCTGTTTTATGCATTCCGTTTCTGTATGTCGGTTGGCGATGGCTATACGCAAAGTTTATGCCGGGCATAGAGCGTTTCTTTCAGAGTTTAACCCGGTCGGAATGGCTGTATTTCAGTCTTTTTTGGGGTCTTGGAACGGTTGTCCTTGTAACAATTTCGTTCCAGACGTCGGTTTTTACTTTTCCCATGCCGATGGAAAAACCGGACGAGGAATTCCCAATGGGCATTTCCGTCAGCGACTCGGCGCTTTTGATTACTGGGGATACGTTCTGTAACAATACGTCCAGCGCCAACGACGTCCGCCAGCCGTTGTTCGCGATTTTTGGCGCACCGTTTGCGATGTTTTCTCACATCATGGCGTCAACGCTTTATTTAACCCTGCCGGGCGTCTTTGAATACAAGTACATTTACGCCATTGCGATTGCGTTTTGGCAAATCGGGGCGTTTGCCGTTGTTGGATTGTTACTGAGAAGAATTGTCGCATCGTTTACAGACGAGTCTTTTTCCTGGGCGGTTGTGTTCCTGTACAGCGTCAGCTGGTCAACGGTTATTTTTGCTTTGACAGTAGAACAATACGCTTTCTCTTTGCTGGCGTTGATTATTTTTATCGCCTACAGCGTTCTTGTCCGAGAAAAACAAACGGACGAGGTTCAGCAGGACGATTCGTTGAATTTCTCTCTTTTAGCGATGAGCGCTATTGGGACGATTACGACCTCGCTCATTCCCGTCGTCTATTTTACTGCGGCAACCGCGAAGAAATTCAAGTCGTTAATTAATCAAACAATCGAGATTGTCGCCGTTGGGCTGGGGTCTGTTATAGTTTTCAGCAAGTTTGGATTGCTGTTCAATCTCAACCAGAGGGTTGAAGCTCTTTCCGCCTACGCCGACATGGATTCCAGCCAGCTGGGACCGGTGAGCAAGATTCAGCAGTACCTCCATTTCGTCTACTCGACCTTTTTCTCACCCGCGGTGTTTTACAAACACGGCGTCGTTCTGGAAGTGTTACCGCAAGACATTCCTGTAACAGTCTATATTGGATCGATACTTATTTCCGCCGCCTGCGCGCTGGGTTTTGTTCTGTTTTTTAAGAACCGATTCGCCCAATGCTCGGCGCTTTGGATTCTCTTTGGATTCTTCCTTATGGGCGTTATGGGCTGGGGAAGCCGAGAAAACGGCATGGCTCTTTACGCATCGTATTTTGCCTGGGCGTATATCCCGCTGGCAGTTTTGCCGATATTTAAACTGACGGGAAACAACTACGTCCGTTTGGGAACGTCGTTAGTAACGATTCTGGCAATTATCGTTGCGATGGAAACGTTCTCCTCCGTTTGGGAAATAGTTGAACAGTCGAAAGAGTATATGCTTCTTACGCCGGTTGACAGCTACATATAACAACCGCAGATTTGTCTTTTTCCGTTCCAGGTTTAATACGTCTGTTCTGATAATTTTAATTGTATGTCAGAGTATTTGCCTTATCCAGTTTGTCCGCCTTGTTTTTTTAATAAAGAGCGCTATAATAGTAAATTATGATCGCACTAAAACAACTTCACGAAAAAATAGAACAGCTTTGTTCGCTTATTCCCCAGTTGGACGAATACGCCCAGCTGGTTCAGGCGGAATCGTCCGTTGACGCGCCGTGGCGAGATTCGCTCCTTTCCAAACTGCGGGTTCAGTCTCGTGAGGACACGCCGTTGATTGTCGCAATTGCCGGCGGAACGAACATTGGGAAGTCTACGATTTTCAATCATTTGGCGCAGGACAACGCATCTGGAATTACGCCTCGGGCTTCCGGAACGAAATATCCGGTGTGTCTGGTTCCGGACGCGTGGGCAGACGGAGAAAAATTGCAAAAGCTTTTCGACGGGTTCGACGTTCAGCCTTGGTCAGATCAAAATGCGCCTTTGGAAGACCACGAGAATGACGTTTTGTATTGGCGTCGAGGCGACCGCGTTCCTCCGCAGCTGATTCTTCTGGATACGCCAGACGTCGATTCGACCAACCAGGCAAACTGGCGCCGAGCGGAAAAAATACGTCAAATCGCAGACGTCTTGATTGCGGTTTTAACCAAACAGAAATACAACGACAAAGTTTGCGTTGATTTCTTCCGCCAGGCGGCAAAGAGCGGGAAAGAGTTTATTTTACTGTTCAATCAGTTTGACCTGGAAGACGTTTCTTATTTGCCGTCCATGATGGGCGAGGTTGTCAATAACATTCAGCAGCCCCCCATTTATTTATATTTGACTCCTC
>JAEEGL010787154.1_pt1 | contig 15500 bp, 12 predicted proteins | sample 9134231 | NCBI WGS metagenome assembly JAEEGL01 (sample SAMN16246548, study PRJNA631951) | gut metagenome | biome: gut microbiome; feature: rumen; material: fiber-attached | host: Bos | place: Iran: Karaj | collected 2018-10
AAAAAAGTAGTAGCAAAGAAAACCGTAGCTAAAAAAGCTCCTGCTAAAAAAGTAGTAGCAAAGAAAACCGTAGCTAAAAAACCGGTAGCTAAAAAAGCTCCTGCCAAAAAAGTAGTAGCAAAGAAGACCGTAGCTAAAAAGCCGGTAGCTAAAAAAGCAGTAGCAAAGAAAAAATAATTATAAATTGTTTTATAAAAACGCCCGTCATCTAAAACGGGCGTTTTGATTTTAAAAAAGTCCTTGAATTTGCCCTACAAAGACTATACAATCGCAAATCAGTTAAATGATTTGGGATTGTATACAATGAGTGCTATAAAAGTAAGGTTTGCCCCATCTCCTACGGGCTATATGCATATTGGTAACACACGTACAGCAATATTCAACTGGTTGCTATCCAAAAAACTTGGTGGTAAATTTATGTTGCGTATTGATGATACGGATAAAGAGCGCTCCAAAAAAGAATATGAGGACGCAATTCGTGAAAGTCTTAACTGGCTTGGACTTACGTGGAGTGAAGAAGCTCGTCAATCTGCGCGCTTTGAGAGATATCAGGAAATCACAAAAAAACTTATTGATGAAGGCCGTATTTATGCCTGCTACGAAACCGCCGAAGAGCTGGATATGATGCGCAAAAAACTTATGACCAAAGGACTTCCGCCTATTTATGATCGCAGCGCTCTAAAACTTACTGAAGAGCAAATAGCCACCTACAAGGTTGAAGGCCGCAAGCCTCACTACCGTTTCAAACTGATTGACGGTGATATTGTATGGAATGATCTGGTCCGCGGTGAATGCCGTTATAATGCCGCCAATTTGAGCGATCCGGTAATTATTCGTGCTGATGGTAGCTATCTTTACCATTTACCGTCGGTTATTGATGACTTTGATTTCGGTATCACCCACATTGTTCGAGGTGAAGACCATGTTACCAACACCGCTGCTCAAATCCAAATGTTTGAAGCCATCGGCGGAACCCCGCCACAATTTGCCCATCTTCCGTTATTGACGGGACAAGAAGGTAAACTCTCCAAACGCCTTGGCAGTATTGGTGTTTTAGATTTACGCGCTCGTGGTATTGAAGCAATGGCTATTTGTTCATATTTGGCCAAACTAGGAACTTCTGAAGCTATTGAGCCGTTTTACGACTTGGAATCTCTGGCAAAAACTCTTGATTTCAATAAACTTGGACGTTCGCAACCTAAATTTTCTGAAGAAGATTTGGCGCGTTTTAACGTTCATATGGTTCACAATATGCCATATTCTGCCATCGCTTCCCAAATTGATGCCGATGAAAAATTTTGGAATGTTGTACGCGGCAATTTGAATGTTGTTGCTGATTATAAGCAATGGGAAGACATATGTCGATGTAAGGTCTCTCCGGTTATTGAAGATGCTGAATTTTTATCCCTGGCTGCAGAACTTTTGCCGCCTGAGCCTTGGGATGAAAACACCTTCAACAGTTGGATTAATGAAATAAAACTCAAAACCGGCCGTAAAGGAAAAGACCTTTTTCACCCGCTACGTAAGGCAATCACTGCCATGGATGACGGCCCTGAATTAAAAATTTTGTTGCCGTTAATTGGCTTTGAACGTGTTCATAGTCGTCTTAACGGCCAAGAAGCCTAGGAGACAATTTAATGTATCTGCACAATACACTCACCAAACGTAAGGAAAAATTTAGCCCCATTGATGAGAAAAACGTCCGTATGTACGTCTGCGGTCCGACGGTTTATGATCGCGCTCACCTTGGTAATGCTAAAGCAGCGGTAATTTTTGATGTCCTAAATCGTATTCTTCGTCAGGTTTATGGCGATGAACACGTTACCTATGTTTCAAACATTACGGATATTGACGATAAAATTTTGAACAAACACCAACAAACCGGCAAGCCGATTAGTGAAATTACGGCCGAAACTTATCAGTGGTACGTTGATGATATGCATGCCTTAAATGTTAAAGATCCGGATTATCGTCCCCGCGCAACTGAATTTGTGCAGGAAATGATAGAATTAGTTGAGCTTTTGCTTAAAAATGGTCATGCTTATGAAGCCGAAGGACATGTTCTGTTTTCGGTTGATTCCATGCCTAAATACGGCTTTTTATCCGGTCGCAGTATGAAAGAAATGCTCGCCGGCGCACGCATTGAAGTTGCGGACTATAAGAAAAATCCGGCCGACTTCATTTTGTGGAAGCCTTCAACAGCTGACCAACCCGGCTGGGACAGCCCTTGGGGCTATGGTCGTCCCGGTTGGCATTTAGAATGTTCGGCAATGAGTTCCAAATATCTGGGCAACTCTTTTGACATTCACGGCGGTGGTGCTGATTTAATTTTTCCGCACCATGAGAACGAATGCGCTCAGTCACTTTGCGCTCACCCTAATGACACTTTTGCCAATTATTGGGTACACGCCGGAATGTTAATGGTTGACGGGGTTAAGATGTCAAAATCTCTCGGCAATTTTTATACCGTTAATGAGATTATAGAACAATATCCGGCAGAAGCTTTGCGCCTGTTGTTTATCAGTACCCACTACCATCAACCGTTTAACTTCACTTTTGATGGCCTGAAACAGTCTAAGCAAATATTGGATAAGTTTTATAATGCATTACTGCGTGTAAAAGATGTTCCGACAATAGAGATTGAACCTGATGAACGCGTGGTTGAGGCTTTGTCTGATGATATCAACACTCCTCTGGCTATCAGTTATCTGCATGACATTACTAATAATCTTAATAAAGCCTCAACATTTGAAGATAAGCAAAAATATAAATCTTTACTTTTGCGTAGTGCAGATATTATGGGGCTTTTATATCATGATGCCGAAGATTGGTTTAAGGGTAACGTAGATACAGGTTCTGCTATTGATGAAAACGAAATAAATCGTTTGATAAACGAGCGCCTTGAAGCTAAAAAATCCAAAGATTGGGCAAAAGCTGATGCCATTCGCAACCAATTAAAAGAACAGGGTATCATATTAGAAGATACTTCTCAAGGCACCACTTGGAAAAAAGGATAGCATCTAATTGATATATTTTTTGGCTTGAAGTCTTTCGTGATAATGTTTTATTTGGTTAAAAACCTTATCGGCGAAAGACCTCTTTGCCATATATGTCATAAATAAGGGTTCTTCGAGTTTTAGTTTTCCAAGCGTGTCTTCCAACGCCTCAAAACTTTGATAAATTTTATCAATTAATATAATATCTCTTATCCCGTCGTCGATATTTTTTCTGTCTTTTTCATGTGCCATTTCAACCTCCAGTTATATTATTTGGTCGTATAAAATCTAAACACAAAAAATATAGTCATGGTAGTACCTAAAAATCGTACACCCCACATCAAAAAAACTCACACATACAAAGTATTAGAATATTTTGTTCGATCCTAAAACTTATGATTATGCGCATTTGTAAAAAAACTTGACAAAATATATTTTTTATGTTCAATAGAGCATACTACTATATTATTTATTTTCTAAATTTATTTATATTTATGAAAAAATTATTTTTTATCTTAATTGCAATGTCGTTTGCATTATCGGCTTTCTCACAAGAATTTATCAAAATTGAAGAGTGTCATCGTGACAAGAATGCGCACTGGGTAATGCACCTTGCAGATGGTAGTAAAATATACTATTGTGACGGTTGTATTGCCTACCACCATGGTGTTAAGCATCATAATATAAAAACAAATTTCTGGGGGCATGAGAGCTATGATCCTGAAAATGGTGTAATTTGGCACAGTGGCAACGTCTACAAATATGAGTATATTGTGCGTAGAGGCACCTACACTATCACCAAAGCGGTTACTCGCGAAGTGAACGTTGAAACCCAAGCCAACATCAATGGTACTTTTAGCTATAACAGCTTCTTTGCCTTTATAACGGCTCTTGGTGGTGGCGGAAGAGGAAAAGCCAACGGGCAGATTTCTGGTTCGATGCGTGGTGGCACAAAAACCGTCGTTAATGTATTTTTTGGCGATGGTAAATATGCTTCAATCATCGCAGCTGAAGATCCTATCTGGCTTGAAGCTAAGCCTGGGATGAAAATTGAACACTACACCGTGCGCGATGTAAATTTGTATAAGCTAATTGTTAAATGATGTCTTACTCATCATAAGCCTCCCCCACGGGAGGCTTATGATATTTTAAAATCCTGCAATTAAGTTCGAAGCCCGCCTACATTTAAAGCACAAAAAAAGCACCCTTTTTCAAGGATGCTTGATTTTATTGGTGAGGGGTATCTTGCCGAACGCGATCTAAAACTTGATCTTGCATTATTCCAATCAATACATTTCCATTTAAAAGAATTTTCATAGGACCTATTGATTTGGACTTACAATCGATCCAACAAATAATCCATCGTTGATTTTAAAAATAAATGGATGGTCTACCCAAACATTGTATCTACGAGATGCTGTATCACCAAAACTATCTACATACACTGTGACCGCAGTAGCAACAGTCCCTTTCTCATCAACTTTTACTTTTGCTTTGTGAATAATATCTCTAATCCAAGTATTCATTCCTACTCCTTCTAAAGATCCTATTTCAAATATGCTTGTTATATTCCATTTTTTTAGTGTTTCTACAAGTGTATCTGCGCTGTAATCAATATCAAATCTTGGCAAACCCAAATAAACTTCCTCAGATCTAAAATTAAAGCGGAAATTATTTTTTGTTAAATGTGAAATAAAATCATTCCATGCTACCTCTTTTTTGGGTAAATAGATCGTCATATTATCTTGACTGCCTTTATAGGTTAAGATAACAGCTTGCATAATATCATCTTCATAGTAAGGCATATCCTCTGTATTACTCATCATATCAACGGATACAGTTCCAGACGGTGTATGGAAAGCCTTTTTTCTTGTTAAACTAACTTCAAAAGGATGTAGCCAATCTGCTTTAAAATAAATAGCATTAATCAAGAAAGTATCATGATCATCCAATCTGCGATAAGATAAAATGTTGGGAATTTTTCCTTCTGTTTTCCTTTTAACCCAAGAATTTATTGGATTCGTATTCGATGGTATTTTTTTTATTTCAGCATCGAGATTTTTTTCAACCAAATCCTTAAAAGTATTCTCAAATCTATTGCCCCAAATACTGTTTGCAATTTTTGCATATCTGGAATGCAAAGCAGAACTTTTTTGAATAGCTTGATTAAATTCGGGTAAAGGAATTCCTTTTGTTCCCAATATTTCGGACAATTCGGTATATGCCCGTTCATCAGCCCCCTCTGCTAACATGGCAGTAGCTAAGTACAAAGATACGGGAGATATAACAATATTGGTATTCGGATGGGTATCTAGTTCTTCCTTTAGCCAACGACCGGAAAAGCTTAAGACAGAATCATTGATAAAGTTATGTTCATATTTTTTGTTATGCTTGTATCCTTCGTAGGAAAGTGGTAATGTTCCATTAACCTTAATCACGATAATAAAGGCTATGATTGTCAATAAACAAATAATTGGTAGAATAGCTTTTTTCATAAAAATTCCTTTTATAAAATACAATTTACAAAAACTTATCATTCCATAATATCAAGCTAATCTATTATTTTACAAATTGCAATAAATTAAAACATAATAAAATTAACTACTTTTGCAATCATGAGTTCAATTGTTGGTGGAAATATGTTCTTTTTGTGATGAGTCCAATCGAACCAGCTTAAATGCTTGTAAATAAAAGAAAAAGTCGCCTTTTCAGACGACTTGTTCAAAATGGTGAGCCCGGCGGATGGCCGCAGAAAAAACTGCCTGAATGCAGTTTTTTCAAGGAGACACAATGAGGCTTTCTTTTGTAAACGAGTAAAACGAAGTGCAACAAAAGAATTAGCCGGAATTGAACGAACCCTTGGGTTCGAAGCACGCCTACATTTAAAACACAAAAAAAGCACCCTTTTTCAAGGATGCTTGATTTTATTGGTGAGCCCGGCGGGATTCGAACCCACGACCCTTTGATTAAAAGTCAAATGCTCTACCAACTGAGCTACGAGCCCTCACACAATGCGCTATTGTATAAACCATAAAAAAAGTATCGTCAATAAAAAAAATAATAAAATATAAAAAATAGTTTATTTGTTAATAATTATGTGTTATCATCACCATAAATTTGGATTTTGAACCAGGAATTATGAGGTCGTTAAAATGTCAGAAAGCAAGAGTAAACAACAATCTGGGCGGTATGATATGTTACAGAATGCCGCAGGTGAAATTTTGATTATCATTGAATATCGTGAGGGTGGTCCTGAAAATCCGCGTCTTGTTTATGATGGTGGTGAGCAGGCTTTGCTGTATCGCAGCCGTGAAAGTGCTTTTATGCTCAATTCTATTAATAATGAAGCACGTATGCCCTTAAAATCAGTCAATGAAGTGTTAATGGTTGAAATTGAAAACGATGATGTCGCCCGTGAATATAAAGTTCCGGTCAGGGTCGTTCGTAGCCTTAAAGCTTTGGCTTAATATGTTTTATCCACAAGCAATCATTGCAAATTAATAATAAGGGCTTTAAAAGCCCTTGTTTTTTGTTATGATAACGAAGTATTGATAATGTTTTAGGCGTGTTATGTTAACAAACTCTATATTTATACTGCTTTTTACGGGAATTTTTACGTTTTTTGCCCCTCAAAAACGCACTACCAGCGTTTGGACATATTTACTTGCTTTAGCCTTTATATATGCCATAATGGCCTTGACCGGGCAAGCGGTTCCTTCAGACATATCAATAATCTGGACGGCTATGCCTGATTTTTCCATAAGTATTAACCTTAATCCGATACGCGCTGCCAAAATAGCAGCTTTGGGAGTAATGGTTATAAGCATTCTTTCATTTTATTACAATTTATTGGCATCAGACGATTATAACACCAACAATCTCAATGGCCTTGTTTCCATAAACTGTGTGCTTTTATTGATTGCGCTTTGTTCTACCAATTATTTACAACTTCTTGCCGCCGTAGGAATGGCGGATGTCATGGTTTATAGTTCAATCAACCGTTATGACAGCAAAAGGCAGTACATTTACAGTAACTTTTTTGCTGATTTTCTGCTCTTAAGCATTCTGGCAATCATACTAGGGCAACAGGGAAACATTAATATTATGCGCCTTGAGGATTATTCTTCAAGCTGGCATCATCGTGACTACATTGTTATAATGTTGTTGATTTGTACATTCATCAAATCAGGCATTGCACTATTTCATACCGCATATCAAAAAATTTCTCCATTAACTTCTAACCGAATCAACTTTATAATATTTGCCAGTACGCCGCTTATGGGTATTATAGTTCTTAATACATTGCACGGCCTCTTAAACATTTCTCAATATTCATACCCATTACTAAAGTTATTTTCGGTTATTACGGTATTATGGGGTAGTTTGGGCGCAATATTTGTCAGCAATATCAATCGAAAGTCAGCTTATATGGGTATGATCTTTTGGGGACTGACATTTAGTTGCTTTGGATGGTTGTTGTCATTTTCTCAGACACGCTTTTTTACATTTTTAATCGCCGCATTTCTTTTTAACTCATGGTTGGTTTTTGTTGAACGCCCAAGCCAAAAATTATCGTTATGGCACCGCATTTGTAATTTTCAGATGATATTGACTCTTTTGGTTGTAGCATCATATATGCTTTCTTGGTGGCAATTTGCATCTTCAAACATTGTTTTAGCAACAATTGGCGAAGGTATCTTGGGCGTTGTTACAGCTACGTTAATGGCTGAACGATTTAACTGCCTGTCCCCGAACAACGACCGGTTAGCTGTAAAAAATATATTTTTACAGGCATTGCCAATAATAACAATCGTTATATTGTTTGTTTATTTTAATCACAATATTCTTTTATTATGGCCATATATTATTGCTACACTTACAATATGGCTTACATGCTTTTTGCTCAACCCTATGCGATATTTTGGTTTTGTTTGTAAAATCAATTTTATACAGAATGGAGATATGGTTACAACTATATATAGCACATTATTCCTTGCGCCGTTACTTGTTGTTGGTCGCCTTTTGCGCTTGATGGTTGATATTGTTTTTCTGGAGCGAACGGTTATTTCATCAATCAAAAATGCGATTCGTTTTTTGATTTTTATTTTCCGCAGACTCCATGCCAATAGTGTTTTAAGCAGTACAATATTTACTTTTTTAGGAATCTGCATAATTTTTATGGCATATTATCAAGGAGTTTCTAAATGATTGAAAATCCTAACATATTACTTACTATTCTAATGAGTGTGCCGCTTTTGGGCATACTTTTTGCAGCTATATCAAAAGAAAGTCCTGAAAGCGCCGGCTCAAATGTTTTATCGGTAGGTATTTTAACCGTCGTTTCAAATTTAATAGTATTGTATATTACCGGTCAAACTACGGCGGATAGTACACCAGCGTTGCAGTTGTTTGAAAAATTTGAATGGTTGAGTACTCCCAAGATAGAGTTTTTATTCACAATAGATTCTTTTTCACTTTCATTACTTGCTGCCGTACACTTGGCAATATTACTTGGGCTTATTGGTGTTCATAACAATACATACCGCCAAAAAACGCAGGTCATTTTCGCACTTTTATTTTTGGAAATGATGACAGGGTACCTTCTTGCTGCAGATCTATTTTCATTTTATATCTTTTTTGAAGCAATGTTGTTACCACTATTTATGTTGGTCGGCATGTTGGGTGACGTTCACCGCCAAGATATTTTATATCGCTTTTTCTTATATAATTTGCTTGGAGCATCGTTGTTATTTATGGCCCTATGCATCTTGTTTAACTATCAAAACGTCAACATTCAAGACATTAGCAAAGCCGTATTGAGCCACAACCTTGAAATTATCGTGTGGGGAGCAATTTTTATAGCCTTTTTATCTCGTATTCCCATTTGGCCGTTTCATTACTGGATTTCATCAATTAATGTCAATATTTCCAACCCGTTGGTGTTTATAATCGCCAATATTCTACCACTCACGGGAGTTTACGGACTTATAAGATTTTTCCCGCTGACGGCTCCAGATATTATTGAACCATACTTACTTGCACTTGAAATTATTAGTATTGTTACCATGGTTGTTATTGCGTTGATTGGCTTTAGTAATCGGGATATTCATTACAAAATCTTTTCTTATATGACAGTATACTATATTCTTTATCTCTTAGGGGCTTTATTGCCTACCGACGCCTTATTAAGCAATATAGGTTTTTCGATTTTTTCATGGTTGATAATCGTTGCGGCAATAGAAATCATTGTTGCCCACCTGGAAAAAGAACGCCAATCAACAAGTCTTCCTGAACGTGGTATTTTAAGTAATCTCAAATGCGCTTCATTTATATTATCATTCTTTATTCTTGCTGCAGTAGGATTGCCTTTGTCCTCAATGTTCCTAAATAATATGTTTATTTTTGCCGGTCTTCTTACATACAATCTTAAAATGGCATTGTTTATTTTATTTGCAATTGTTTTAAGTTCAATCAATTTATTGCAGCATCTTTTTTACCTTAAATACTCAAATAATGATTCTGCTGAAAATACAAATTCGATTAGCGATATTCCGCCGTCTGTTATAGTGGCGTTGAGTGTGGCAATGGCTCTAACAATAATATCTTTTATCAACCCATTGTGGTATATGGAGTAAGCATATGTTGACTGATTACATAGCACTTTTACCGGAAATTATATTAGCTATCGGTATTTTAATCCTGTCGGTAGTCCGAATTTTTAGACATTCTAATACGCCCAAAACATTTTATAGTCTAAGTCGTGTATTTATATTTATTTCAGCCCTGGCTACCGCTTTGTTTTACAACCAAAATATAGGTAATTATTTGCACAATAATTCATTCACCACACTGTTTAAGACATTGATGTATTTGTTCGCATTTATCATTTGTTACTTATCTGCCAAGCGTTTTGTCAGCAAAAACATGCCCAGTTTTGCTTTTTATTTTACATTATTGTTTAATTTACTGGGTTTTTCGATTGCAATTTCGGCATATAATCTTGCACTGCTGTGTGGCGGACTGGGGATGACTTTTATTACTAATGTCATTTTGATTAAAATTGAAAAACCGCAAGAAGAACGTCGCCATGTTTTATACTACCTGGCACTATCCTTTGCTGTATTTTTAACCATGTTGATCGGTGTTGTCGGATTGCATTATTATTTGCATACCTTCAATTACAACGAGATAGAAAAGTTTCTTGAGGTTCGCTCCAATCTTATTTGGCAACACCATTTTTCATTTGCTTGTATTATCGGCAGTATCTTGCTGATGATGGGAGTTGCTCCGTTTCATTTTTGGTTTTCCAATGTCGTTGGCAAATGTATTCTTCCTGTTGCCGGCTATCTTTCCACGGTTCCGATTTTGGTTTATTTTTCTTGCTTGGTAAATATATGTGTCAATGCTTTTTACCCGTTGCTCGGCTGGTTTAATACGGTTTTCATTATTTTTGGTATTTTATCAATATTTATTGGAGCCATTGGAGCCAATAGTGAGAATAATTTGCGTAAGATATTTGCTTTTAGTGGCTTGTATTACATTGGCGTTATGCTTTTGGTTTTGTTCCCGATCAATGATAACAGCCTTATGTCATCATTTACATATATGTTGGTTTATATCGTTGCAATGTGTGGAATTTATACTATTTTCTACGGTTATCGCAGCAAGGGCAAATATATGTTTAACCTTGATGACATTAAAGGAGTTGCCACTCAACGCCCGTTTTTATCAGCAGCATTATTAGTATTCATGATATCGTTAATTGGCACTCCGCCCCTTTTAGGCTTTTTGGGCAAACTTTCGGTGATTAACAGTTTAGTTATAGGACACCGTTTTGTTTTGTTGGCAGTTATACTATTTTCAATGCTGATTTTGGCATATGCCTATTTGAAAATCATTACCGTGGTTTATTTTGAGCCACGCGATAACACATTTGATATTGTAGACAAGGGTGTTTATTGGTGGATGTTCATTAATGTTGTTATCATGTTGTTGGCCGTAATTAATCCCAAATATCTCATGCATGATGTTGAACTTATGTTGGTGGCTGTTTTCTAATGCCTGAATTAACAGAATTAAAAACATGGTTGTGGGTGGATTATGATGAAATCGGTAGCACTAACGACGAGGCGCTTCGACTAAGTAAAGATTTATTGCCCAATCAAAAAATTGTAATTACTGCTCAAAAGCAGTCCAAAGGGCGTGGTCGCCGTGGTCGGAGTTGGATAAGTTTGGACGGCAACCTTTTTATGTCGATGCTGTTTTCTTGGCCCTTAGAAGATTGTGGAGCTATAACTTTTATGGTATCATTGGCACTTCTTAACACGGTTTTAAAACTATCGCCACAAGCCTCTGTTGGTTTAAAATGGCCTAATGATGTATTGCTTAATAATCACAAATTGTCAGGAATACTGCTTGAACGCGGAGAAAAAAATAGTCTTGTTATTGGCATAGGCGTTAATATCAAAAATGCACCATCTGGCAATAATATGCTATATCCGGCAACCAGTTTGAAGGCACAAGGTGTTGCTTGTGATCGTATAACTTTCTTGAAACAATACCTGCAAGAATTTGATAATATCTGTGAAAAGTACAAACAAGAAGGTTTGTCATCAATTGTGGAATTATGGAAACAAAAGGCCGTTGGTTTAGGTCAAAAAATTATTGTGCGAACTCCCAAGATGGAAGAAAAAGGTATATTTGCAAATATTAATCACGATGGAATGTTGCAACTTAAGATGAATGATGGCACAATCAAAACCATTAGTGCTGGTGATGTATTTTTTGATGATAATGGAGATAACAATTAATGAGTGCTTTTGATAAAGAAGGCTTATATTTCATAGCTCTTGGTGGTGCCGATGAGGTCGGCATGAATATGTATGTTTACGTACATAATGGCAAATTTATTATGGTCGATACGGGATATGGCTTTCTGAATGATGATTACCCCGGTATGGATTTATGTTTTGCCGACGCCTCTTTTTTTGCCAATTATGCTCGAGATTTTGAAGGTATATTTATCACTCATGCACATGAAGACCATTTTGGTGCCATTGCCCAGATTTTACCTATACTGAATTGTCCGATATATGCTACTAAATACGCGGTTGGTTTAATTAAAAACCGCCTTCGCGAATATGGCCTTGAAGATAAGGCCGAAATTCACACGATTACAGATAATCCGATTGTTAAATTACCTCATTTTGAGGTTGAATTTATATCCGTTGTTCATTCTGTGCCGGAAACTTCCGCACTTGTTATCAAGGGGGGAGATATTACGGCAGTTCATGCAACTGATTGGCGTTTTGATGATGGAAAAATTCAAGATTTGCAAACAGACTACCGACGCCTCAAGGAAATAGGTCAATCAGGCGTGGATATACTTGTTTGTGACTCAACCAACATTTTAGTTGATGAAGAATTGCCCAGTGAAGCCGATGTTCGTAAATCCATGCTCGAACTCATTCCATCGTTACCAAATACTGTTGTTGTTACCTGCTTTGCTTCCAATTTGACAAGACTAAAAAGCATAATTATGGCTGCTGATGCAGCAGGTCGTACCCCTATTTTAGTCGGACGTAGCTTGATAAACAATGCACGTATTGCAAGAGAACAAGGTTATCTTGAGAACACTCCAAATTGCTACAGTATTAAGGAGGCTTCAGCCATATCGGCAGATAATGCTCTTTACATATGTACAGGTTCGCAGGCCAATTACCGTAGCGCTTTGTCATCGATAGTCAATGGGCAAAACCGTTATATCAAACTTGGCAAAGGTGATAGTGCTATTTTTTCATCAAAAATTATTCCCGGTAATGAAGAAAAAATCAAAGATATGCAAGAAAAATTGATTGCCCAAGGCGTCAATGTCATTACCAACAGCGATACCTTGGTCCATACCTCTGGTCATAGCAGTAAAACAGAAATTAAAAGTATGTATGATATGCTACGTCCAAGGATTGTTCTTCCGGTTCATGGAGAAAAAAAGTTTATTCGCGAACATAAATATTTTGCTGAAACTTGCGGTATAAAAGATGTCGTCAGCGTTGTTAACGGCGGTAGCGTGCTGATTACTAAGGACAAAGTTACTCCGTCTGAAGATATTCCGACCGATATTTTGGCGGTTGACCGCAAGGAGATAGTTTCTCTTAATTCCGAAGTAATCAGACGTCGTAAACAAATAGCATACAATGGCAGTGTTTTTATTAGCGTTATTTTTGATGAACAATGGAAATTGTTAGCACTTCGTGTTTCTTCAAAAGACATACTTGAGCCGGATAAATTTTCTGTTTTGCGAGATCAGATTGTGGCTGATGTTTATGAACTTATACCGCAGGCAGTTGTTGATTGTAAGTATAATGAATCATCTATTCTCGACTACATTCGTGTACAAATTCGTCGCCGCATTGAAAAAGCTACAGATATGAAACCGGTTACGTTTGTTCATTTTTATAAACTCCCGTTACATGATATAAATCAAGGTGATGATGTTGATATCACCCAACCTATGATTATTTATCCGTCGCCTGAGGTCGACAGCTAATTTTTAGGTTGTTCAACCGGTAGATACACCGTAAAAGTAGTGCCGTTACGTTTTGTCGAGCTGATTTTCATATTACCGTGATGTCTGATAATTATATGTTTAGCAATTGCTAAACCCAAACCGGTACCTCTGATATTTTTATCCTTGTGAGCTTGCATCCGATAAAAACGCTCTGTCAGTCGATTAATATCCTCACTGCCGATTAATGATCCGTGATTATTAACACTTATAGCAACAGCCGGTCCGCTGGCAACCACATGCGAAGTAGACAACGGTACACTATCATGTTGCTTTATACTAATTTTTATATCTTTTCCTTCTTCTCCATATTTGATTGCATTATCACATAAATTTTGTAGCAATTGTCGTACTTGCGCCGGATCGGCAGTTATTGAAGGAATTTGTTTTGGTATATTTACATTAAATTTAATGTTTCGTTCATTTGCTTTTAATGACAAAGCCTTTACTACATCATCTACAATTGGTTCAATAACAATTTTATCTTCGGGGGGGCTATCTTGATTTAATTCAATTCTCGATAAAGATAACAAGTTCTCAATTAACGTTGCCATATATCCGGCTTGCTCACTCATTATTCTTAAAAATGTTTTTTGTGACTCAGGATCATTTTTTGCGGTAGTTTGTAGTGTTTCAATAAAACCGGATATAATTGATAAAGGAGTTCTCAACTCATGACTTGCATTTGCCACAAAGTCAGATTGCATTTTTTCGATTTTCAAAGCTTTTGTCAGATCATAAATTGATATTACCGCTACGGCTCTACCTTTTGAAACCCAGGGTAAACGCTTAATATGAGCATATAGCTTTTTTTCATCATCGTCGTTTTCTTCTTGAGATTTCGAAACATAAAAAATCAGGTTCTCGGCATCACTTTCCTGGCGTACCACTCTTGCCACAGCGTTAATAAAATTGTTGGAAGTTATAATTTCTTCAATTTTACGTTCAGTTATATTTTTTCCCAACAATTTGTGTGAAGCGGCGTTTGCTCCCAATATACTTCCGTTTTTATCAATCATCATAATCGGATCAGGTAATGAATCCAATACGGCAGTATCTGAAATAGCTTGAGCTTCCAGCATTTCAGCTTTATTGCTCCAAAAATGATGCATTTCATTAATGGCATCAATAATATCTTGAGTTTCACTTTCGGACATATACATATTATCAATATCAACGCTACTGTCTTGCGACAATTTGAAGATATATTTTTTGAGCTGTTGTAATTCAAACGTAATTGGGAAAAGCCATACCAAGTTGAACAACACAATCGAGGCATACGCCATAATTGCAATACTCGAGGGCAATAAATGTAAAGCCACCAACATCATAAATACCAGAGCTGATGGCATTGACAGCATCAAAACACGGGTTGCAAAACCGGAATCCTTTTCAATCTCAAAAATCTTGCTGCGACGCTTAAACATTGTATAAATCCTCTAAAAACATGGACTATGAAGAATTGTAATATATAATACGTTTAAATTTGATAAACGTACACAAAGATAACAATGACAACTGAAAAAAAAGAAAAAAACGGTATAACTCCGATGCTGGAGCAGTATTTTGAGACCCGCAAGGCGTATCCTGAATATCTGCTTTTTTACCGCATGGGTGATTTTTATGAAATGTTTTTTGAAGATGCAATAAAAGCCTCCAAGGCTTTGGACATCACTTTGACCAAGCGCGGACAATATAACGGCGATCCGATTCCCATGTGCGGTGTACCTTTTCATGCCTATGAAAGCTACCTTTCCCGCCTGATAAAACAGGGTTACAAAGTTGCTATTTGCGAACAAATGGAAGATCCGGCCGAGGCCAAAAAACGTGGTTATAAATCAGTTGTTAAACGCGATGTCATTCGCTTGGTTACCGCCGGTACGTTGACGGAAGACAATTTGCTTGATACCCGCAAAAACAATTTTTTGCTCAGTCTTTGC
>JAEEGL014444023.1_pt1 | contig 15500 bp, 14 predicted proteins | sample 9134231 | NCBI WGS metagenome assembly JAEEGL01 (sample SAMN16246548, study PRJNA631951) | gut metagenome | biome: gut microbiome; feature: rumen; material: fiber-attached | host: Bos | place: Iran: Karaj | collected 2018-10
CCGTCGAGAAGAGCCTGCGCCATTTCTTCGATGTAATACTTATCGGTCTCGGTATTCTTCTCGCCGAACTCGATCCCCTCGATCGCATCCATCGAGTCGGAAACGTAAGCGGTCATTCCCGCCCCGGCGCTTAACCGAACGTATTCGTCGGCATTTTCGGAGGAGTCGGTGGCTATGCGCAAAGTCCCGTGGAACCCGCCGTCGTCGATCGCTTCGAGATAGATACCGCCGTCGATGAACTCATTAAGCGTGATACCGAGGATATCTTCGACCAACTCACGATACTTATTCGTGGAGGGGAAAGCCTTATTGAGCCATCTTTTAAGATTGTTAACGTCGTTGAAAGCGGTAAGATCGTCATAATCGATTTCGTATTCGTGCGTTTCGGCGTTTTCCGTAACGGTCGGGAGCAGCAAGAAGTACGAGAGATAATCCAACAAATCGTTATCTTCTCCGTCCGCAAGGAGTTGTATGCCTATCGAATTGTCGGACGTCGAGAAAGCGGCTTCATAAGCGCGTTTGCCTGCTTCGTGACATTTCCTGAGGTTGCTGAACAATCTCTCGAAAAAGGTCGCCGCGTCTCCGTTCTCGTTCAAATAGAACAGAGAGTAGTCGGCAAGGCACGTGCCGGTATCGCCGAATTTACGAAGAAAAACGTAATTCAGCAAATCCTGTTGCGGAGATTCATGATGATCGCCGATCGTGGGGTCGTACGACTTGATGATACTTAAAATGATCAAACTTATATAGTCCGCTTTATTCGGCGATTGAATATACCCAGACCAAATAATCATGAGCGTATTCAATATATTATCCTCGTTGCTTTTGTCTTCTTTCCCTTCGAATAATCCATCAAGCGTATCGATCATTTCGGCCATATTAGTTAAAATCTCGTCGATAAGATTAATTTCGTTGCCCTCTTCATCCGTAATCTTTTCCACGTACCGGGTCTTGTAGGCAGTCTTGTCTATGCCGAGGATATCGAAAAGCCCGCCGAAATCGGCATAAAGACCGGTCGCATCGAAATACGCGGTAGCGGTATTATCGCCGGAAGTCGCTTCTACCGTTATCCACTTGTTGGTCTTGTTTGCAAAAGCGTCGGACAAGCGTATCTTCGTTTTGACGTCGACGGCAAGGTCTTTGACGCCGAGCGCAACGCCGAGATCAAACTCGAGATCCTGCGCGGTATAACCGTCCGTATCGATAGTGACCGGGCTTGTAGCACTCAGATGGTCGATCTTCGTCGTCCATCCGATCTTACATTCCACCCCTGGGATACCAAGCGCCCCGATATCCAAAACGTAACTTATTTCTTTAACAACGTCATTTTCATAAACGAATTCGAAGTTTAAGAACTTGTTATTCCGGATCTCGCCATTAAGAATCAACGATAAAATAACGGCAACCGAAAGGTCCTCTCCGTCGATCTGAACACGTTCCAGACCGAGGACGTCCGTTAACAAGTTAAAACAATCGACATAAGGAATCAACGAAACCAACATATCCTCCAACATAGAGGGCATGATTTTATTAAGAGACATTATGCCATCGGATAACGCGCCGACGGGAATGCTGACGATCTTCTTATTATCCCGTTCTTCATAGTCGAGAATATTGCCGAGAATGGTAAACACGGGATTGTCAAAGATATTTTTTAACATCACCGCGTCGTTCTTTTTCTTTGTGACAGATTCTACTATTCGATCGTTAAACATAGACGCACATTCGCTCAAAGCCGTGACGTCGATCTTAAAGGCATTGTCGATCAAAGGTTCGCCGAAAAGGTCCAAATCTCCTTTCACATAAACAAAGTTGTCCGCATACCCGAAAGAAGCGCAGTCTTTTTCGTCTAATTTAACGTTATACATAAATTCCGGAGCGTTTGCTCTTACATTGGCTTTTTGAGAAACGGTAGCGCTGCGTCTTACTCCGTTGACATCAATAAAATACTCGTTGCCGACGTCAAAGTAAAGTTCGTCGTCCATCTTTTTTAAGACGTCGAAAGTACGTTCCGCATCGTTCCAAGTTCTTTCGATCAACGGTAAAACGTCGATATAAGATACTTTTTCGCTCCGATCGCTTTCGGTATATTTTTCAAGGTCCTCGGCTCCGGGAAGCGCAACGACGTCAATCGATTGTCCGATAAGGATACGACATCCGTTTACGGCCAATTCGACCTCGCTTATCACCGATCCGTCGTCGGTTTTATAAACGGTGACCCAATAAGAGGCCGCGCCTTCGATCGGCTCCCAAATAACCGTTCCATTCCTGTCTATTTCCGGAAGCGGCGTTCTTAATTTCAGTAATTTTGTCGTTTCTCTGACGATCATCAGCCGTATAGAGGTGTGGGAACCCTCTTTCCGGGCTTTCACGTAAAAAACGTTTTCGCCTTCTTGCAATTCGACGTCTCCGCTGATCCTTTTTGTCATTTTCCAGTCTTCATAAACGATCACTTCGGACAAATCTCCCAAGAGACTATCTAAATTGAAGGTGGTAACATCGTTAGAAACGGTCGCCTCGATCTCGTTATTATCATTGACGCGCACGTTTTCCGCGCCGATAGACGCCGCAACGGAATCGTTAAGGAGTTCCGCTATTTTCTCATTTGAATAAGCGTTTTTTTCTCCGGACGGTTTATTATTATTATTGTTATTCAGTAATTTTTCACAACCGGTCAACCCTATTGCCAAAAAACATAAACAAAAAACGCACAACATACACCCGATCTGTTTTATCGTCTTTTTCATTTTTTAACCTCCGACATTTCTTTTATTCCAAATCGCAATTTTTCTTTAATATCCCTTACTCAATAGCCGTAACGGTGCCGGTAATGCCGTAAACATCGGCGCCGGACGTATACCACTCGACCTTATCGGGAAGCACGTAAAAAACGCAGCTGTCCGGCGTGCCGGCAAAGCAATCGCGCAAAGTAGTCAAGCCCTCGCCTTCAAGCACGACCGACTCCAATGCGGAACACCCGTAAAAGGCTCTGCGTCCGATCTGGTTATTGTTGAGTTTCACCGTCTTCAACGCCGCGCAGTTTTCAAATGCGGATTCTTCTATTTTTATGAAACCGCCACCGCCGATCGACTGCAGATTAGCGGCGCCCATAAAGGCTTTTTCGCTGACGACCGTACAGTCGCTCGAAATGGTATACGACGTCCTTTCCGCGCCGCCGGCATAAAGTATCAACGATTTTATGTTGTATATACTGTCTATCGAATAAAGAGCGACGCCGTCGTCGACGTAAAAGGACTCGCTTCCTTCCGCGCACGCGATGGTTTTCAGAGCGGGACAGTTATAAAAACTCCTGTCGACTCCGGCATTGTTTACGTTAACGGAAGCCAAAGAGGCACAACCGGCGAACGAATCCAAGAAAGAGCGAAGCATACTCGGCGCGGAAAACTCCGTCAGCGCTATACAATCGTTAAACGATCCCTTGATAGATTCGCAACGGCTGTTTGCGCCGAAATTGACTTTTTTCAAAAACGGACATCCGCAAAATGCATGAATAATATCGGTAACCGAATCGGGAATGGTTACTTCTCTGATCTTTTCATTATTGAACGCATCGTACCATATGCCCACTACGTCGACTCCGCCGATCGTCTCGGGAATGGTGCAAACAAGGGGCGCCGTCGCCGGCGACACGAAACCGCGAATAAGTATCCCATGATCGCGAATAAATATCCCACTAAAGTAATCTCCTGTCGTTCCCCATACGACGCCGTCGGTATATCCGTATTGCGCATAGAGCGTAAGTCCTGCCGTCAAGGCGCCGTTCCATTTTTCTTTTTTATCTTGATCGGTACACCAGTAGATCAGTTTTTGTTCCTCCTTGTCGGGGAAAGTCGGCGTATACCCGATAGGATATCCTTCGTCCAAATAATCCGCCCAAAGTACCGTCCTCGCATTGTTCGTATTGTCACAATCGCAATAGACGACGTTGGCCTCAACGTACTTATCCACGTTTGCGGCTCCGTTTTCGCGGTGGCGTTCGATCCTATCCGAAGACAGAACCACGCCTTTGCAAGAATATCCATGTTCGGCATATTGGATCGCGGTACTCTCGTCGGCAGAGACGATGAGCGCGTTGGGGATATCGACAATGTAATCTACTTTATCCGAATCCGATTCATAAATACGGTATTGAGTCGTCATCTCGAAAGGGATATACAGTTTTTTCAAATTATCGCTCTGAAAAACGCGAAATCTGTCTTCATTTTTTACCGTCAGGCTGCCGCCGTAGACCCATCCGCCGAGGCTGACGACCTTCTTTCCGTTTATCGTTTCGGGAATGATCAACATGGTTTTTTCTTTCCCCGTATCGGTAAGCCCGAGAATGGTCACGCTGTCTCCGTCTTCCATCGGCAAACAAACGTAATCGCCCGTTGCGAAAATACTGCTTTCGATCTTTTTGTAATTCAGGGCTTTGGCCGCCGAGCAACCGGTCAAAAAGAATGCGCAAAGAAACGCAAACGCGATAATGGCAAAAATAATCCTACTTCTTTTCATAAAAAAGTCCTCCTTGTTTCCGTCGTCTGTATTATACCGTAAAAAACGGTTTTATTAAATGTGTCCTGATAATAGGATAGCACGGTTTACAACGCTTTGCAAGGGGGAGGTAAAAACTATAAAATATTACTTAACAAGCAAAACGGAACGAACCCACCGAAGGAACGTATCGGCGTTCTGTCCGGGGTGCTCATACTCGATATATACCGTCTCGTGATCCGTTATTACTCTTGCTTGCGCTTTAAAGGTCGCGCCGTCTTCTTGCGTAGAATAAGACAGATCGCCGTTTTGATATAAAGAAGCCGTGAAAGAATAACTTTTCTCGTGCAAAGCCTTTTCTTCATTGTCGAAAACGACGTAAACGGTAGCGTTTAACCCGGTCGGACCGGTCAACACGACGCCTTTTACCGCGCCGTTTCCCATCGATATGCCGTCTCTTTGCTCGTTCGTAATTTCGTCTGTTCCGGAAGAAATATTATCTTCTGTTTGGATGATATACCGGTATTGACAACCGTTTTTCAATATGACGGATAAATGCTTCGATAAAGGAACGGAGCGCGAGGAAGAAGACGGAGACGTGCTCTTTCCCGGGGCGTTATCGTAAGAGCTATCTCCCTTGTTTTCTTCCGAATGAGAAGGGCTCTCGTTATAATAAGCGTCGTCCGCTTTTTGCCCTACCGGCGCAAAGGCGCGGGAAAAGACGACGGGCACGATAAGCGCCAGCACAAGCACGCAGGAACAAGCGGCGATAAGGGCGTAACGCGTCGCATACGAAAAACGTTTTTTCGGTTTTTCTTCTTTAACGATCGTCACAGCCTGATTTTCGCGAAATCTTTTCAGATCGCTTTCTTTTTCGTCCCGCATCGTCGCGACGTAGCGGCGCATCAATTCTTCCGTTTGTCGCGTGGTCAGTTTTTTCTTCACTATGTTCTCTCCTTCTTCAATAACAATGCAACGGACGCGCTATTTGTCCCACCCGTCGGCAATTAAAGTCGATTTTATTTTTTCCAGAACGCTTTTTTTGATCCGATCGGTTTTCGACTTGGAAAAGCCGAGTTCTTCCGCCGCTTCCCGAACCGTTTTTTCTCCGTACAGCGTCAAGACGTATACTGCCCTTTCTTCCTCGGTCAAACCTTTTACCGCTTTCTCGAAAGTGGCGCGAAGGGCCGTTTCTTCGGCGGAAAGCCCTTCTTTTGCCACCAATTTATTTTCGTAATCGGCGATATCGGACACGGACATCCTGCCCGCGGCTCTGTGCTCGGAGCGAATGTTCATTCTGCACAGATTCTCAAAACACTTTAAAAGATAATTATAGCCGTTGGTAAAATAACGGCATTTTTGACAAAAATCGACAATGCTCGCCCAAAAATCCTGGACGGCGTCGTCGACGTCGAACGCGTTGGAAAAATATTTATTGGCGACCACCCTGATCGAACGCCCGATCAGGTCGTACAGTTCTTCTACGGCGCGCGTATGATCGCCCCGCTTGATACGAGAAATGCATTTGTTGATCTTTTCGACTTTGATAAGATCCACTAAAGTCGCTCCTTATAACGTATGTCGGGCGGTTTTACGCTTCAAAACGAGCCTGCATCGCCATCAATTCCGCGATGCCCTTTTTACCCAAAGAAACGATGGAAGCAAATTCTTCTTCCGTAAAAGAACGGCCTTCTCCGGTGCCTTGTATCTCGATGAACTCGCCCTTTTCGTTGATGACGAAGTTCATATCGACGTCGGCCTTAGAGTCCTCTTTATAACACAGATCGAGCATCGGCTCGCCGCCGACGATACCGGCCGATACCGCGGCCACTTTATGTACGATGGGATTTTCGGTCAGTCTCCCCTCTTCCATCCACTTTTTAACGCCCAGACACAGAGCGACGTACGCTCCCGTAATGGACGCCGTGCGCGTTCCTCCGTCGGCCTGCAACACGTCGCAGTCGATCCAGATCACGCGTTCGCCCAGTTTTTCGTAGTCGACCGCATTCCGAAGAGCGCGCCCGATCAATCTTTTTATTTCGGTCGAACGTCCGTCCGGCTTAGACGTTTCTCTCTTTTTCCGCGCGCCCGTCGAAGACGGGAGCATGGCGTACTCCGCCGTGAGCCAGCCTTTACCCGTGCCTTCCAGAAAGGGCATCGTGCCTTCTTCCAAAAGCGCGGTGCAAAGCACGCGCGTTCCACCCCAGTTGATCAATACCGAGCCGCCCGCCGTACGCGTAAAATCGGGTACGATCTCCACGGGCCGTAATTCGTCGTTGTTTCTGCCGTCTATTCTCATTTTTAAAAAAATCTCCTTTTTATCTTTTATCATCCTTTATTATATCGCTTAATCATTCGCTATGCAACCATAAAAAATAAGCGCCGCATCCTCTGCGGCGCTTAAAAAAATAATCATTCGAGTTGATGCGATGCGGTATCTTTACCGGACAGCGACTCTCGTATCGCCTCGATATCCGTTTTTATCTCGGCGATCATCTTCAGTTTATCGGCAAGGTTATCTATCGTAGCCTGATACTTTTCTTCGCGCGTTTTGCTCTCTTTGAGCTGTTTGAAAAACAACAGCACGAAAAGTGCCGCCCAGATGCCGTACTCTGTCGCCATCTGCAAAATACTTTCCCACATTGTAGGCTCCTTTAACCGTTGTTTCGGTTTACTATTTCTAAGATTTCCACCACTCGCGCCAAAATTTCGTTCAGCTTGGATTCTATTTCGTTACCGCTCATAATACCCTCTCTTCCTTATGTCGAACTCTATTTCCATACCGTACGCCGTGAATTGATCCGCGGTCGACGTCAGCTCGAGACCGACCGCGTCCGCTCTCTTGCCTACGTAAACGCAATGCGTTCTCGCGCCGCTCGGCAAGGTAAAGTCCTGCCGCTCGTTCGCGATGCACGTAAGCGTCATCTCACCGCTTGCTTGAAGATATATCTTCCGGACGAATTTATCTCGGCTCAACTTATCAAGCGTCGAAAACGGACTTCGCCATTTCTTTTTCGGCGATACGGAAAAGATTTTTCCGTCGTCCGTGACCATACCGATATCAAACGGATGGTATCCGGCTCCGAAAGAGCATAACAGCGCCGTCTCTCCGCCGACTTCGACCGGAAAAAACTCTTTCACGTCCGTTCCGCGCGTTATTGACAAGAACCCGTCTCCAATCGCAAAAAAAGCGTTATTACCCGTGACGGACGCCTCGTCGCCAACTACTTCCGTATCTCTTTTCATGCGGAGCGCGAAAAAGTACTTGTTGTCGTAGTAGCAACCGGCGCACTCTTCCAGCCCGTCTGCGAGCGGGAATAAGTCTTTATATACGCCGGCGACAGTCGAACCGTCGTAAGCGTAAAACCCGTTGCCCGTCGCAAAGATCACTTTGTCTCCGCACACGCAGACGCTTTTGCCGTAAATAGGCTGTTCGGTCGCGTAAACGCGATTCAGCGTATACGCGGATGAACGCGGATAACCGACGTATCGCCAAACGCCGTATTCCCGAAAAACGAGAAGACTTTCTTTAAACGGCGCTACGCGTAGTATCTTTCCGCCTTCGTCGGGAAAAGTCACCTTACCGGCTCCCTCCGTCTCCCGCCATTCTCCCGGATCGTTTTCGGCGCTGAATCGAAGGACGTTAGCGCCCGTTCCGGAAGAAGCGAAGACTCGCCCGTTATAGACGCACGCGTCCGAAAAATAAGGGGTATCGCTCATCGTTTGTATCGTCGATCCGTCGTAAAAGATCAAGTGACCGTGGTCGTCGCAGATCCAAAGAACGTCTTTTTCGTTATATTCGCAATTAAGAAAAGTCAGCTTGTCTCCGCCCAGTTGTACGTCGATCTCGTGGAATACGGTGTCGGTCGTCAAGTCGGCTTCATATAGTTTATCGTTGTCGCTTTGCACGATCAACCTGTCGTCTCTTATCCCGGTCGTCCGATCAAATCTCTTATACAAAAAAACTTTTTTGATCGCTTCTCCCACGGCGATCATACCGGGCAGATATCTGCCGCCGACGGCGGCGTATCCGACTCCGTATCCATGCGACATAGCGCCGCCGCGGAATCGCACGTTATAAGCGTAAGACGCATACCCGAGCGGGAGCGCGTTTTCGTCGGTCGCCGCGTCGACGCCGGAAAAACGTTCTATCTTGTAGACGAATTCTTTCGGCTCTTCATAACGGTTTTTTGCGTAGTATTTCATAAAAATCTCCTTACCGGCAAAACGACGTTTCTTTTGACGACAGACAGGTTTTTCAGCGCGGTATAATACCGATCGGAAAACATCGCGGCGTCACGCTCGTAACCCGTACGATAAAGATACTCCGCCGCCACCCCCAAAGAAAGTATCTCTTCGGTATACTTCGGCGGGAGTTTAAGCCACTCGTTCAAAAGCGGAGCGCTGATCGCGTAGGTGTAGGAGACGTCGTATTCTCCCTCTATGCCGACCCGAATGCAGTCGGGATAAAGCGTAAAACCGACTTTCCTTCCGTTTTTCTTTACACTCAGCACGTGCACGACTTTTTCTCTGAAACGATTAAAAAGCAGTTTCTTATCGCTCGCGACGATCGTTTCGGTCGTCAATAAGTCTTCGTGCTGCGTACTCAATTCGTTCAGAACGTAATCGCAGCAAGAATCGAGAGCCGTGACAAGGTCGTTTTCCGTAGTAAAATCGACGGTCAAACCGAGCATCCGAGCCGTTGTTTCCAAAATGGATTTTTTTGTCATTTCCGCCTCCTCTCGTTTTATACGCGGGCAAGGCGCAGACGACGGGAATATTCGTCCTCGATCTTATCAAGAACACGACCGACCCTCTCGTTTTCATGCTTTTCATTGCAAGAATCGATCTCGCGGATAATTTCTTCCGCATTTTCAACGCGCGTTTTCCGAGCATACAGAACGGCTCTTTCGTCCAAGTTCTCGAACGGAAAAGTCAGTTGTCTTTTTCCGTCCGCCCATAATGTGAACTTCTGCGTTTCGGTCTCGAAATATATCTCGTACCGAGGGTCGATCTCTTTTACTCTCGACGCTATGTCGAACAGGTCGTTATTGATCTTTATTTTCATCTGCGCCTCGCATTTTATCGATTATTCGCCATCGGACTCGTCGGACGAATCGGTTTCGGTCGGAGCGGTCGCAGCGACGTAGGTCAGACTGGCTTGCGCCATCGGACGAACGCAAAGCAGGTTGCAATACTTGACCAAAGTTGCGTAGTACGCGGCCTTGCCGTCCATCTGGTGCAAAATATTTCCGTCGTTGCTTTCGAGCCAGCTCCATTCGCTCGGTTGGACCAACTTGAAGTCGTCGGTATTGACGAAGTAAGCGGTATTATCCGGCGCGAACTTTTCTACGTACAGCGGGATACCGTTGTAGGTGATGGAGCTGAACCCTGCCTCGATCTCCTTGTGGTCGATGTTCAGACAGTTGGTTCTCAGATACTCAAGGTACTTACGACGCATATCATAAGACGTGATGATGAGATTGGGCGTGGAGCCGTAGTTCTCTTCGATATTGTCGAGCACTTCCTGAATGCTGTCGTTGGTGACGGCGTTCGCCGTATAAGCGGAGGGCAGCGCAAAAGAAACGCTTCTTCTCGAATTACCGTAGAACATAGTCAGATTGCTATCGAATAGATAGGGCAAACCGTATATTTCATTATTGAAACTGCCTTGCACGGAAAGGGTATTCCCCGCGGTCGTATAGGTCGTGGAAGGCGTGATCGTGACCGTACCGTCGGCGCGATTGACGTAAGTTACGGTATGTCCGGAAGAAAGAGCGCCCGTGGTGCCGTTGATATCGATGATCATACCTTCGACGATATTCTTGGTGCTATCCACGGAAAGGACGGTTCCGGTCGAAGTCGTATGACTGTCAATGGTCGCAAGAAGACCGCTACCGTTCTGAAAAAGCATACGGCGCATATTGAACTTGGCCGATTTGAGCAAGTTTTCCATTTCGTGATTGAGCACGTTGACTACCGAAGAGGGCGCGCCCTGTCCGATACGAAGCAACTTATCGCTGATCTCCAGATTGCCGTACACGTTACAGAGATTGGCTTTCAGATTGATATAACTGGGCGAACCCGCCGTCGGCAAGTTACCCGTTTCACTGACGCATCCCACGCCGCCGTTGATACCGATACGGCAAGGAGATATGATTTCTTTTCCGGCAAGGTATTCGCTCGTTTCTTCCAGACGCGAAATAAACGGACTGGTGTTTTCTTTGATCTCTTCCGCCACGGCGTCGAGATAAACCGAACGCAATATCTTGTCTGCATTACTGATCGTTAACATTTTTTACATCCTCTCTAAAATTTTTTTCGCTATTTCTCCGGCCTCTTTGATGGAACGCGGGCGGTAAGAAGGCGCGACGGGGATAGCTCCCCCTTTGGGTAAAGACTTATAAGAACTGTTCTTGCGGATACGGTCGAGATAACCGTTGATCACATAATCTTTGTTCTCTTCGTCATTCAGCACCTTACTGATGACGTTCTCGTCCTTTGCCATTTCGTCCGCAGTCTTTACTTTGCGGGACAGAACGTTGAGAAGAGCGCCCTCATAGCTTTTTTCCGCATCGGCGGACACGGCGATCTCTTCGTTCAATTCGTCCTTGTAGCGTTCGGCGATAGGATACTTTTTTATAAAAGCATCCACTTCGTTCGCCTTTTCTGCGACGGAAGACGCGGCTTCCAGCTCTCTTAGTCTCTGACTTCTTTTCGTAAATTCGCTTTCGAGAGCGGCATAGGCTTTGAGAAGGTCTTCGGCGGAATTAAATTTTCCGTAAGAAGTTTCCGTTTTCTTGTCGCCGCAAGCGGCGGGATCCTGAGAAATTTTTTCTTGTTCCATTCTTCTTAACTCCTTTTTGTTCGGTGTTTTATGCTTCTCGATCGGTCACGTCCGTAAAAAGTCTTTATGACCTTCCACATGTTTGATAAGCAAACGTCTTTCTTCCGGTCCGAGCGGACAATTCTCTTGGAGCAAATAACTCGTGTGTTCGCTTATATGAATAGTGTGGTCATCTATACTTTCGACTTCGGGTACCGAATCGATAAACATTTCGTTTTCTCGCATCGCTTTTTTGCGATGAAGTTCTTGCTCGTGACAGGCGCTTTGCCAGTTGCCCATGCCCATCAATTCGAGCATTTTCAGACGAGATGCTTGGTCGGGCTTCCCGTCCGGTCCGTTCATAAGCCCCATCTCGAATATTTCTTTCACCGTCTCTTTTTTCATCTCGGGAGAAAGGACGTTTTCGTCTTCGACGTCGAACGCGACGTCCTCACAACTGATATCGCTTGCCGAAAAGAAAGCCGTTTCGGGCGTGCCGTTGTCGCCGGCGATCCTTTTTAACCGTCCGAACGACGCAAACTGCTTATAGAGAGACAGGATCATTTTGCCGACGTCTTTGATCGCGAAGCGAATATTATCGGCGGTCATAGCCAAGCGGCCGCTGTCTTGCTGCATAATGAGTTTCAACGTCAGTCCGGACATATTATTGGCAGACACGCCGGAAGAAAGAAGGAAGTCGCTGACGCCGCTTATCGTCACGAACTCGGATAAAAGTCTGTCCTCTTCGTCTCCGAATTCCGCGGGAACGCCTCCCATATTTTCCATCACGGGCGCGTTACTCCCCTGGCGATAAACGAGTACCTTCCCCGGTCCGATCCCCTCTTCTTCCAGTTCGTCAAGATCGACGCTTCCGTCTTCGGCGATCAATACACCCGCTGTCATACGATTGAAATATTCGTGTTTGCGGTTTTTGATCGCATTGTACGCCCGTTGCACGGGGATCATCCTTTCCACGATACTGCTACCGAAAAAGGATGCCGGTTGAGAAATGCAGGCTTGACGAATAAACGGCAACTTTTTCGTACCGTTGTCCCCGCAAGAATAAGGCAATGGTCCGTCATACAAAAGAGTATCTCCCGCCACGACGATCAGTCTGCCGTCCGGATTTTCCGCGTCGGGTAAATAATACCGTTCGAGCACGGTCACGTAGTCGCTCTTTTCGGCGCTGCGGATCATTTTGTTCCGACCGTTCTGCAAACCGTTCCCTCCCGCCGTGATGCTATCGCATAAAAATACGCTTACCGGGCCGCCTGCTTTCGGTTTGACGCCCCATATTTCTTCAACGACGGAAAGCGGATAGGCCTTGGCGTGAATGAGACTGCGTACTTCTTCCATGCTTCCGGCGCTCAAATTGTCCGGATAGATCTCGTATGGAGGACAAACGACGATATCCACGTCCCCCTCGTAAAGTTTTTCTTCCGGAGAAACGCATCTGCCTTTACCCGTCGCCCAAGTAACTTTATAAAAAGCCGTTCCCGTCAGTTCCGACCAAAAAGTCGCCTCGTTTACCAGCTTTTTGAAATTGTTTTCCTCTTCTACGCTCCGGAGAAGTTTCGTAGAAAACTTGGCTGTTTCGACGTCCGCCGGATCGCTCGTCGCAGGCACGACGCTGACCAGTCCGCGAATGTTCGCAAACTTACTGAGACGAGCTTCGACGATAGGCGCGATATGGTTATAGACCTCGCTCTCTTGCCAAACGTAACGCTTGTCCGCTTCCGTTATCTCCCCGGTGGGGAGCACCTGAGACTGTTGATTTCCGGCATAAAAGTTCAGGTTGAGCAGCCAGCTCCTTTCCAGATTCAACCTCTCTTCGACGCGCCTCGCGAAATCTTCGCGAACGAATTTAACTCTCGGATCGATTTTGTTTTCTTTCATGTTTTCCCTCGCTTTTTTTAAGTTCTTTCAGAAGTCTGATCTTCTCTTTCTTTAAGTTTTCGGTTCCCATTCTTTGCAGATCGGAGTCTTTTAGCTCCATATAGGCTTTGATCGCGGATAGATCCGGCGGGATATGCTTAATCGAATGTTTTTCTTTGGAAAGTTGTCTCTCGCCGTTTTCGTCCACGCTGTATTCGCATACGACCTCTTCCACGTCGTATCCTTTCGCTTTTTTATACAAGGTCTCAAGCATACTCATCACCTCCTCTTTGCCTGCGCGACCAGTTTTTTGAAATTCTTTTCAAGCGCCGTCTCCGTCTTTTTCTCGGGCATAAACGCCGCCCGGTGATACATGACGTAGTATCTCAGTTCGTCCATCGCGTGATCGTCGCGCTTGACGGGCATATCGCAGTTGCCCCATACGTATCCTTTTAATTCTCGGATCATCTCTTTGCAATTCCGAAAAATAAAAATGGACGGCGGGCGCATGGCAAAGAGCGACTTGACCCGATTGATACCGCTGAATACTTCTTTATTGACCCGACAATTGACGTCGATCCCCCGCTCGGAAAACATTTCCGCAACGCTTTTAGAGGCGGCGAGCGTCCGTTGTCCTGCCGCGCTGTCGATAAGCGTGTCGAGATTACCGCGACTGTTTCTGCGCCAACCGAGTCCGTCCGCTATCTCTTTTATTCGGCTCGCATGCCAGTCCACGTCCTTTTCTTTGGCGTAGTGCTCGGCTACGACGTATATATTGCCGTCGTGATCGGAGCAGTAAAAATGCGCGCTGAGCGGATTTTTTAAGCCCGGGTCGATACTGATGGTATCTTGCCATTCGGGTGGCACGTCGAAAGGATCGATGACGTGAATACTTTCGTTAAATTCCGGATAGACCAGTCCGCCGTCACCGACAAAGCGCCCGTACCTGCGGCTGTCAAGGGCTTCTTCCGACATCCCCGAGGTCAAATTCTTTATTTCTTCTTCGTCAAGGTAGGGATTATCCGACCATTCCATCTGCTCGTACCAAATTTCTTTATTGTCGTACTTATTGAGATAAATTTCTTCATAGACCCACGTCCGTCCGCTGAGGGGCGTCATGGTACCGAAGATATCGCCTTTCTTATCGAAAACGCGCATCCGGCATTCGTCGTAGACGTCCTTGGGCGGTTCTTCGTCAAACCAAACGAAATCGAGACTCGCCCCCTGAAACTTTTCTCTCCCCTGCTCGACCGACTTGAACCCGATCCGGGACAAGCCGCCGAACACGTTTCGGATGACGATAACGTCGATAATGCCGGAAGCCGGACTGTCCTTACTCCCCTTTTGCATAACGATGTCTTCGATCCACGACGGATCGAGATAACCGAGTATCTTACTTTGCGCGACGTCGCGTTGCACCTCGTACGTGACGCTCACCACCCAACCGAACACGTTATCTCTGTTCTGCCTGTACGGGTGTATTCCGCGCGCCATCCATACGGTCTCGACTGCTCCGCACTCCGTTTTGCCGCATCGGTTTCCGCCGAAGACCCAGCGATTGCGCTTGGGGCACTTATGAAAAGCCATCTGCTTTTCGTGCACCTTTTCTCCGCTGTTATATCGGGATAAGGTATCGTATTTTTCACGCAGGCGCAGGATCTCTTCTATCTTCAGTATCCGTTCGATCAATTCCGATTCAGACACGTCCATCTCCTTTTTACGCTCCGCATCATATCACGACAAAAAAAATCCTTCGTCGAAATCGGTCGAAGACGGTTGAAAAAAGTTTGATTCCGCACGTTTTCATTGGAAAACTAAAAAAATATAGCCGAAAAATTTTTTAAAAAATTAAACGTAATAATAAAGGGCCGCCCGACGGGCAGCCCTTATCGTTTTGTTTATTATCCGCAGATATCTTATTACAGTTGCGGACCGGCCTTAACGAGAGCCTTACCGGCTTCGTTAGTGGTGTACTTAACGAAGTTCTTAACGAATCTTCCGGCGAGGTCCTTGGCCTTTTCTTCCCAAATGCTCGGATCGGCATAGGTGTCTCTGGGATCGAGAATATCGGTGGCGACGCCTTCCAGTTCGGTCGGCACTTCGAAATCAAAGTACGGGATCTTCTTGGTGGGTGCCTTATTGATGGCGCCGTTTAAGATCGCGTCGATGATGCCGCGGGTATCCTTGATAGAGATTCTCTTTCCGGTTCCGTTCCATCCGGTGTTGACGAGGTAAGCCTTAGCGCCGCTCTGTTGCATTCTCTTAACGAGCTCTTCGGCGTACTTGGTCGGGTGCAGTTCCAGGA
>JAEEGL017105257.1_pt1 | contig 15500 bp, 11 predicted proteins | sample 9134231 | NCBI WGS metagenome assembly JAEEGL01 (sample SAMN16246548, study PRJNA631951) | gut metagenome | biome: gut microbiome; feature: rumen; material: fiber-attached | host: Bos | place: Iran: Karaj | collected 2018-10
ATCAGTCTGCGCAAAAGACTTTTGTCGGTGACGATCCTCGCGTGGTCGCTGATGTTGGCGGAGGTCGGGATGAGGTCCATCATCGTTTTCAGGTCTTCGGTCAGCGTCGGCTCGTCCTTGTACGCGCCCATTTTAACCAGCGTGTCGATCAGGTTCACGGGGTCGATCGTCTTGTCGTGCAGGTACATGTCGCGCATCGCGTCGAAGATCAGACGGTGTTTTTCTAAATAAAAATCCTCCCCGCCGAGCACCCCGGCGATCTTGTCGAAGGCCTTCGGGTCAATGAGGATCGCCCCCAGGACCGATTGCTCCGCTTCCAGCGAAAAAGGGGGGATCCGTCCGAAGAGGTCGGGCTTTCTCCCCTCGCTCTTCGTTTTTTTCGAGTCAGCCATAACGGGACCTCCGGCTCAGTTTTTGTCGTCTGTCACAAGAAAATGGATCTTTCCGGTGATCTCGGGAAAGAGTTTCGCGCTCGCCGTGTGCGTCCCGAACGATTTGACCGGTTCGTCGAAGGAGATCTTGCGCTTGTCGATCTCCACGCCGTACTGTTCTTTGAGCGCGTCCGCCAGATCGGAAGTCGTCACCGACCCGTAAAGTTTTCCGTCGCTTCCGGCTTGCGCCTTCAATTTGGGGAGCAGGGAATCCAGTTTCCCCGCGATCTCTTTTGCCGCGGCCTTCTCCTCCTCCAGACGGTGGAGACGGGCGGCCTCTTTGTTCTTGATATCGTTCAGCGCGCGGGCGTCCGCCATCACCGCCAGCCCTTTCGGCAGCAGATAGTTGGTCGCGTAGCCGTCGGAGACGTTGATCAGCTGTCCCTTTTTTCCCTGCGCGCGGACGTCTTGCGTCAAGATGACTTTCATGTTTTCTTTTTCCTTTCGATTCGTTCGGTATCTTTTCCGGAGCCGCTCAGGCTTCTTCCGGGTATTCGTCGATCGCTTTTTTCAGTTTTTCCAGCGCGTCGCGCAGCGAGATGTTCTCCATCTGGACGGCCGCGGCGTCGAACCGTCCGCCGCCTCCCAGTTTCTCGCAGATCAGCTGGACGTTGATCTTTCCGCCCGACCGCGCCGAGATGTGGACCGTCCTGCCGATGCGGCAGACGGTGAAAGAGGCGGTCACGCCGTCCACCGTCAGGAACTTGTCCGCCGCCTTCGCGGCGGCGACCCGGTCGAGCGGCGAGCCCTCGGCGTCCTCGCTCCCCTCGTTGGTCGCGATGGCGATCCCTTTGCGGTAGAGGATGACGTTCGACTCGAACACCGCCTCCCGGACCACCTCGTCCAGATCGCTCCCGAACACGCTGTGCGCGTCGGAGGGGACGGCCCCCTCGCCGCGCAGATAGAGCGCGGCGGAAAAAGTGCGCACGCCCGTGTTTTTGGAAAAGAGCCTTGTGTCGAGCAGTATCCCCGCCAGAAGGAGATCGGCCTCTTCTTTCGGGAGCGTTCCCGCGGGCAGGCACTGTTCGAGGATCTCCGCCACCAGTTCGCTCGCGGAGGAGACGGAGGGGTCGATATAGTCGATCAGGGGGGGATTCGGGTATTCCGCCGTTTTGCGGTGATGGTCGATCACCACCGTCCGCGAAGCGGCGTCAGCCAGATCCGGCGCCTCGAACTGCGCGCGGTTGTTCACGTCCGAGACGATCAGAAGCGTGTCCGGACGGATAAAGTCCTGCGCTTCGGAAGCGGGGAGGAACAGGTCGTCGTATTCGGGCAGACGGTCGAGTTTTTCAAAGCATTTTCGCAGGTTCCCGTCGTTCCTGTCGATGACGATATGCACGTCGACCCCGCAGAAGATCGCCAGCCTCGCGAGCCCCGCGCAGGAGGCGATCGAGTCGAAATCGGGATTTTTGTGCCCCATGATCAGCACGTTGCTGCTTTCCGACATCAGATAGACCAGGCGGTTGGCGATCCCGCGGGCGCGGACCTTGGTGTGCTTCTGGACCGTGCGGCTCTTTCCGCCGTAATATTCCATCCCGTTCTCGGTCTTGATCACCGCCTGGTCGCCGCCGCGCTGCAGGGCCATGTCCAGAGCCGCGCGCGCCGCGACCTCTTTTTCCTCCGGGGTCCCCTCGACGCCCGAGATCCCCATCGAAACGGTGATCGGCATGCTGCTCTCGCCGATGCGGATCTCACGCACTTTGTCGAGGATGTCGAATTTGGAGGAGATGAACCGGTCCAGACCGGCGCGGTCGAGGATCAGGATAAAGCGGTCTCTTTCATATTCTTTCAGAAATCCGCCGGCTTCTTTGGCGCAGTCGCGCAGGATCAGCGAGACCTCGGCCACGGACGATCGGTATTCGTCCTGCAGATGGCTCATCACCTCGTCCAGGTTGTCGATCGAAAGGTAGGCGATCGTCAGAGACTGATCGCGCAGATGCGCGCGGAGCGTCTCTTCGGGGGTGATGTCCTCCCAGAGGCAGATGATGTGTTTCTTTCCCCCGCTTTGCAGGATGGGGTAGCCGTACAGAACGAATTTTTTGTCGAACAGGTCGACCGTAAGCCCCTCCCTGCCCGCCGAAAGCAGTTCGGCGCGCGAGTGGGGAACGATCTGCGAAAACTGCTTGCCGAAATAGTTCGACCTGGCCGGCGAAAGGGAGGAGAAGGCGTCGTTATACCAGATGATCTTGTCCTTCTCGTCCAGAATGACGACCGGATGGTTCAGCACCGGCAGAAAAGACTGGCTCATCTTCGCCTGGAGATGGTCCGCCGAGCCGCCGGACATCGTTTTGCCGCCGAAGATCTTGATCCCGGCGCAGAAAAGCAGGTACAGCGCGGCCACGGCGACGACGCAGACCGGGAAAGGGATCGTCTTCTGCCCCGAGAAGGCGATGACAAAAAGCCCTCCGAAACAGAGCAGGGCGAAAAGGATGTAGTACGAGGACCGTCTGCGGAACCATTCCCGCAAAATGGCAAAATTCAAATCACATCACCTCTTGATCTCCGCCAGTCTGTCCGCCAGCGTCTTCGCGGCGCCGTACAGCGCGCCGAGATAGAGAAGATAACCGGGCTGGATCAGAGAAGCGAGAAAGATGAAAATCACAAAAATGGTCTTTTTCCCGTTCCACTCGTCGGCGCGGAAAAAGGAGAAGACCTTTTTCGCCCCCACGATGAAAAAAGCCGGAAGCAGGATGATGACCAGATTCAGGGAAGTGGCGAGAGCCGGGGTGACGCCCTCCGAAAAAAGCGCGGCGAAGGTATAGATCAGAAAAGAGAGCAGAAAAACGGAAGAAGACACCGCGCTCATCACGATCCCCCAGGGTCTGCCGGGCAGAGAGGAGGGGGAGAGCCGCCGCAAAAGGAAGGCGGCCGCGCTGCAGGTCAGATAGGAAAGAAAGAGCATCATCTGGATCACCGCCGCCGGCAGGATCGAAAGGATCAGCGTGACGCTCTCGCGGATGTCTTCGTCGGTGATGACCGGCGCCGCTTCGCCCAGCATCGCGTCGATCTCGTCCCGGAAGGAGCCGAGACCCTCCCGGAGCGAGTCGCCGAAAGAGGAGACCACCCCGCGCGCCGCGCCGGCCAATCCCTCTCCCTCCCGCAAAAGACCGGGCAGAAGAGAAGCCGAAACGCAGAAAAAGAACACCAGGGCGGAACAAACGCAGGCGAATGTCTTCGTTTGCTTTTTTTCGACGCAAAGATATACCGCCCCTCCCGCGCAGAAGCCCGTCAGCGAACGGAGCGCGTCGACGGGGGAAAAGGTGCAGAGCAGCGAGATCAGAAAGATCGAGAGCGGGTAGATCAAAGCCGCGGCGCGCGCGCCGCATAAGAGCAGGAAAACGGCGGACCCCGCCGCGCCGAGCGCCGACAAAAACGGGCTCCACGCGCCGGAGACCGCGGCCAGGATCGAAAACAGTCCGCCGAAAGACGCCGTCAGGATCAGCCGGCCGGTTCCTGAGCCCCCGCCGGAGGAAGACAGATTGTCCGGCATTTCCGATCCCTCCCCGCGTGAATTTAACGTGGATTTAAATTATAAATCTTTATTAATTATAACATATTCCCGGCCTCCGCGCAACCGGAAAGCCGGAAGAGAGGGGGCTAACTGCTTTCCCTTTCGAAATAATACTTGCGGCTGTGCGTGGAGATACTGACCGCCAGGCCGACCGTCAGCCACAGACTCAGGGCGGAGGAGCCGCCGCTGCTCATAAAGGGGAGGGTGATGCCGATCACGGGGAGCATCCCCAGACACATCCCGACGTTTTCGAGCGTCTGCGCGATGAGGATGGCGGCGGCGCCCACGCAGATATACGAGCCGCTGTCTTTTCTCGCCCTTTTCGCCAGACGGAGCAGGCGGAAGATCATCAGCCCCGTCAGCAGAAAGAAGATCAGAATGCCGAAAAAGCCGAATAACTCGCCCAGCACGCAAAAGATCATATCGTTATACGCCTTCGGCACGTTTTTCGAAAGGACGGTGTTGCCCGGCCCCACGCCGAAAAGCCCGCCGGAGGCGATCGCCTCGCGGCTCTTGACGGCCTGAAATCCTTTGTCCAGCGGGTCGAGGTCCGGATTGAAGCCGACCAGGATCCTTTTTTGCTGATAGTCGGCGAGCAGGTTCCACAAAAACGGCGCTCCCGCGATCAGCACGGCGAGCCCGCCGAGAAGATACCAGATCGAGATCCCCGCGGCGAACAGCATCATGACGAAGACGAACAGATAGATCAGCGCCGATCCCAGATCCTTCTGAAGCACCACCAGACCGATGATGATCCCGCCGTGGAGCAGCAGGAGAAGGACCGTGCGGATGTCGTTGATCGAGTCTTTGACCTTGTTGATATGCGCGGAGAGGGTGATCAGAAAAGCGACCTTCACGAACTCCGACGGCTGAACTGTGAACGGGCCGAGGTCGATCCAGCTGGTGTTGCCGTCCCCGATACCGACGCGGAGCGTCAGGATCAGAAGAAGGACCGAACCGGCGAAAAACGCGATCGCGATCTTTCCCACGAAGATCTCGTAGTTCACCATCGAAAGGAGGAACATCGCGCAAACGCCGGCAAGAACGGCCATCGACTGGACGAATATACGCCGCTCGCCCGCCGCCTCGGCGATGCAGACGATCCCCAGCGCCGAAAGGGCGAGCGCCGCGAAAAGCAGCAGGAAGTCGAAAGAACGGATCTTGTCCCGGAATCCGAATTCCGTGTTGAGCAATCCACCCGCCCCCTTTCGCGTTTCAGAGCAAAGAGACCGCCGCCCGGCGGTCTCGGTATGGTCCGGATCAGTATGCCTTGCCCCAGATCACGGGGTAGCGCGCCTCGCGGCCGCAGCAGACGCACTTGTCGTGGAAGGGCTCGACCCCGAAGGGGATGCAGCGGGAAGAGACCTCGCTGACCTCCTTGATCTTCGCCTCGCACTTCTCGTCGCCGCACCACATGGCGCGGATGAATCCCGGTTTTTCGGAAGCGGTCTTCAAGAAGGTATCCCAGTCGGTGACCGTGTAGGTGCGCTCTTCCATCCGCTTTGCGGCGGCGGCGTAGAGCGCCGACTCGAACTCCCGGAAGATCTCCGGCAGTCTGCTTTCAAGCTCGTCCAGTTTGACGAAGGTCTTCGACCGGTCGTCGCGCCTGACGATGACGCACTGCCCGGCCTCGATGTCCTTCGGGCCGATCTCCAGGCGGAGCGGAACGCCCCGCATCTCGTACTCGGCGAACTTCCAGCCGGCCGAGTTCTCGGTCGCGTCCAGCTTGACGCGGTAGGTCCCGGCAAGCGAGGCGCGGATCTGCTCGGCCTTTTCGAGCACGCCCTCTTTATGCTGCGCGATCGGGACGATCACCAGCTGGACGGGCGCGACGGCGGGCGGGAGCACCAGCCCGCTGTTGTCGCCGTGGGTCATGATGATGGCGCCTACCAGACGGGTGGAAGCGCCCCAGCTCGTCTGGAAGGGATAGCAAAGTTTGTTGTCGCGTCCGGTGAAGGTCACGTTGAACGCTCTGGAAAACCCGTCTCCGAAATAGTGCGAAGTCCCGGCCTGCAGGGCCTTGCCGTCGTGCATCATCGCCTCGATGCAGTAGGTGGCCTCCGCCCCGGCGAATTTGTCGCTCTCGGTCTTTCTGCCGCGGACGACGGGCATGCAGAGATACCGCTCGGCGAGGTCGGCGTAGATGCCCAGCATCCGCTCGGTCTCCTCCCGCGCCTCGTCGGCCGTTTCGTGGATGGTGTGGCCCTCCTGCCACCAGAACTCCCTGCTGCGCAGGAAGGGGCGGGTGGTCTTTTCCCAGCGGACGACCGAGCACCACTGGTTGTAAAGCATCGGCAGATCGCGGTAGGAGTTCAGCACGTGCGAAAAATGCTCGCAGAACAGCGTTTCGGAGGTCGGACGGACGCAAAGGCGCTCTTCAAGCTTCTCCCCGCCGCCGTGGGTGACCCACGCCACCTCCGGCGCGAATCCCTCCACGTGGTCTTTCTCTTTCTGCAGCAGGCTCTCGGGGATAAAGAGCGGCATGGCGACGTTCGAATGCCCCGTCTCCTTGAATTTTCTGTCCAGGATCGCCTGGATGTTCTCCCAGATGGCGTACCCGTAGGGCCGCAGGATGACGCAGCCTTTCACCGAACTGTAGTCGACCAGCTCGGCCTTCATGCAGATGTCGGTGTACCATTTTCCGAAGTCTTCCTCGATGGGGGTGATGGAGTCCACAAGTTTTTTGTCTTTCTCAGCCATTTTCTGTTTTTCCTCGTTTCCGGATCTGTCGTTTCAGCATTTTTCAAGCGCCTGCTCGATGTCCGCAATGATGTCCTCCGCGTTTTCGATGCCGCAGGAGAAGCGGATCAGGTCGGGCGAAACGCCGCAGGCGATCAGCTGCTCGTCGGTCAGCTGACGGTGGGTCGTGCTCGCGGGGTGCAGTACGCAGGTGCGCGCGTCGGCGACGTGGGTGACCACCGCCGCAAGTTTCAGCGAATCCATGAACTTCACGGCGGCGGCTCTGCCGCCCTTCACGCCGAAGGAGATGACGCCGCTGGTGCCGTTGGGCATATACTTTTTCGTCAATTCGTAATATTTGCTTCCGGGCAGTTCGGGGTAATTGATCCAGGAGACCTTGCCGTTCGTCTGCAGATAGGAAGCGACGGCGCGGGAATTGGCGACGTGCTGTTTCATGCGGAGCGGGAGCGACTCGAGCCCCAGATTGACGAGATACGCGTTCTGAGGCGACTGGATCGAGCCGAAGTCGCGCATCAGCTGGGCGGTCGCTTTCGTGATGTAAGCCAGCTTGCCGAATTTCTTCGTGTAGCTGATCCCGTGATAACTCTCGTCCGGCTCGACCAGACAGGCGTATTTTTCGGGATAGGCCTCCCAGTCGAAGTTGCCGCTGTCCACGATCGCCCCGCCGACCGAGGAGGCGTGCCCGTCCATATACTTGGTGGTCGAGTGGACGACGATATCCGCGCCGAATTCGAAGGGGCGGCAGTTGACCGGGGTGGGGAAGGTGTTGTCCACGATCAGCGGGACGCCGTGCCTGTGCGCGACTCTCGCGAATTTTTCGATGTCCAGCACCTGGAGCGAGGGGTTGGACAGCGTCTCCGAAAAGACCACCTTGGTGTTCGGGCGGAAGGCCGCGTCCAGTTCTTCCTCCGTCGCGTCGGGGTCGACGAAGGTGAACTCGATCCCCATCTTTTTCATCGTGACGGCGAAAAGGTTGAAAGTCCCGCCGTAAATGGCGGAAGAGGCGATCGCGTGGTCGCCGCAGGTGCAAACGTTGAAGACCGAGAAAAAGCTCGCCGCCTGGCCCGAGGAGGTCAGCATCGCGGCGATCCCGCCCTCCATCGAGGCGATCTTCGCGGCGGTCATGTCGTCGGTGGGGTTGGCGAGGCGGGTATAGAAATAGCCGTTCGCCTCCAGGTCGAACAGTTTCCCCATGTCGTCGCTCGTGTCGTATTTGAAGGTCGTGCTTTGTACGATCGGCATCACCCGCGGCTCGCCGTTTTTCGGGGTGTAGCCGGCCTGCACGGCGCGCGTTTCGATCCTGCAGTTTTTCAGTTCGTTCGTTTCCATATTTTTTCTCTTTCAATAAAATATTCTTTATATTATCTTGCATTTTATCATACTATCCGCTTCCCGTCAAGAGTTTGAAAAAAACCCGGCGGGCGGAGAAAAAACCTCCCCGGCGGATCGCTCCGCCGGGGAGGGGAGAACGCGAATGATCGAGCCCGTCCGTTCTCTTTTACGGAAGGTCGATCGACCAGCTTTCGGGAACCGTCAGCAGGACGGGCGTGAAGAGTTTCCCGTCCCCCTGCGTCATCATAACGACGATGAAATCGAAGTTCGCGGATTGTTTCGGAAGCCGTTCGACTCTGATTATCGCTTGTGTCGGGAACTGGACTCTATCCGTGGAGTTGTCGAAGGCGGCTTTCGCGGCTTCCGGAGCGGGGGTGGTCCCCGAATTGGTGAAATAGACCAGCACGGTCCCGCTTACGGAAGGGGTGAAGGACAAGCTTAAATATTTTTTGCCTTCGGCGGTTTTTACGGACAGTGAGGGAGCCGAGGAGAAGCCGTTCCCGCTGACCGTGACGGTATGCGCGATCTGCACCGTCTCAAACGGGATCCCGCCCGTTTTCTCGACCATCAGGACGATGTGGGAATAGGTCGTCACGCTCGAAGAGGCCACCGTGAACGAGTCGGCGACGCCCGCCGTGACGGCTTTCTGCCCCTTCACGGACGCGGCGGCATAGGCCGTGTCGAAAGCCGCCTTGGTCGCGGGTTTCGCGGAGGAGGAAGTGAAATAGTATCTGACCGTTCCGGTGACCGAGGGGGTGAAGGCGATCACGTCGCTCGTCCCGACCGCCGAGACCGCGGGCCCGGCGGAGAAGCCGTTCCCTTCGTTCGCCTGCTTGCCGATGAAGACCGGGGTGTATTCGACGTTGTTCGCGTCTTTCAGCATCAGGCCGATCTGGTTGTATCCGGCCGACTGCGCGGAAGTCTTCAGCGTCCTCGTCACCGAGGTGAGAGAGGTCACGCTCAGGGTCCCTTTCAAAGCCGCGGAGTTGTAATTGGTCATAAAGGCCGAACTGCTGCTCACGGCTTCGTTGGCGTAATAGTAGTACACCGTCCCGATCGAGGAGAGGGTGAAGGTCAGCGCGTCACTCGTTCCGTTCGTCGAGAAGACGGGCGCCGCGGCAAACCCGGTCCCCGAAACGCCCGAAGCGCCGCGGGCGACCAGGACCGGCGTGTAAAGCCCGCCCTCGTCGTCTTCCATCATAAATACGACGTAGGCGTAAGAGGAGACCACTTCCGCCAGGCCGATCCCGAATCCGTTGACGCTTTCGCCCTTCTTGAAGGCGATCGATCCTCTGGCGTTCGCGTTCGCGTTCGCCCAGAAGGTCTTATAGAACAGCGCGTTCGGCAGAGACGCGGAATTGGTGTAATAGTAATGCGCTGTCCCCTTCACGGACGCGGTGGCGGTCAGTTTGTCCCCCTGCCCGGCCGTCTTCTGGATCGAGGGAACGGCTGAGAATCCCGTCCCGGCGCGGAGGTTGGTCCTGGAAAGGAGGACGGGGAGATACGAAGTCCCGTTGTCGCCGACCAGCATGACGGCGATGTTGGGCAGCGAATCGGGGTTGACCGTGTTCCCCAGGTTCAGCGTTCCCGAAGCCTTCCCGGCGGTCGCTTTGAAGGAGAATTTCACCGCGGCGGGCGTCGTGTCGCTGTCGTAGATCGTCTTGAACGTGGCGGAATCCATCGTCAGCGAAAGGTTGGTGTAGAAGACGTACACCGTTCCGCCGACGGCGGGCGTAAAGGTCAGCGTGTCGGTGTTGTTGCTCATCACGGTCACCGGCTCGACGCTGAATCCCGTGGAGGCGGCGGTGTTCGAGGAGCGGGTGAGCACCATCGGGGCGCTGTAATTGATCGAGTCGGGAGAGAAGGCGATGCAGAGGTAGATATAAGGCGAGCCGGCCGCCGTCGATTTCAGCGGGGAAGAGAAGGACGAACCGGCGGTCACGTCGAAATAACCGCGCATCGCCGTAACGGTTCCCGCGTATTTGGCGCTGAATTCCGTTTCGGAGGGGGCGGTCGAGGTGTTGGTGTAGAAGTAGAAGACTTTTCCCGAAGAGGCGGCCACGCCGCTCAGCAGATCGACGCTGCCCGTCCCCGCGGTCCAGAACGGCCCTTCCGTGAAAGCGCCGGCGGTCAGGATCGATCCGTTGCGGACGATGATGACCGGGGTCGAATAAGATTTCGACTCGGCGTTATAGATGGCGGCGGCGACGTACGGGAAAACGCTGACCGAGGAAGAGGGCTTGAGGTCTTCGGAGATCGCGATCCCCTTCTTGACCGTGAAAGCGCCCTTGACGGACGACTCGGAGGAATTATAGGCGTTGACGAAGTCGGTCGGGTTCAGCTGAACGGTCGATCCGGTGTAGTAATAGAAAAGCGTTCCGTCCCTGTCGGGCGTGCCGGTCATTTTGTCGTTCGTCGCGGTGGACACGACTTTCGGATCGGCCGTGAACCCGGAGGAGGTGGCGGTGTTTCTGGCGATCAGCACGGGGGTCAGATCCTTGGAGGCCGTCTTGATCATCACGGCGAGATACCGGTAGATCGAGACGGTGTCGGTCTTCGACATCGTGTTGTTGATCTTGTTGCCCGCGGAGACCGGGATCGACCCTTTGATCAGAGCACCCTCATAGGTCTGCGTGAAGTTCGCCGGCCCGGGGACGGCGGAAGAATCGGTATAATAATAGTACAGCGTGCCGGTGACCGAGGAAGTCCCCTGCAGATACTCCTGACTGCCCGAGACGACCAGCGCGGGGGCGACGGAGAATCCGTTGTCGTTCGCCAGCGGATAGATCTTCCCGCCGAATCTGGCGGTCCGCTCACCCGTGATGATGGGCGAGTTTTCGGGGACGGCGTCGCTCTCAAAACCGTCTGCGTTGACGGTGACGTTGACGAGTTTCCCGCTCCCGGTCAGCCTGCTGTCGGCGGCGTTCACGGTCAGAGACGTGATCTCGGCGCCGGATTCGGAGCTGACCGTGGCTTTTTTGGCGAGGGTCATCGAAGAGACGACCGCCTTGTTGTTCACGATGATCTTGCCGGCGGAAGAAGAGGATTGCGCTTCGCAGGAATTGACGCTGCCGCCCGAAACGATCAGCGAGCAGTTGCCGCGGTGGATCAGCTTGCCCTTGATCACGCAGTTTTCCAGCGTCACGTCGCCCGACAGGATCCCCTCGCTGATGATGACGTTCCCGTTGAAGGTGGCGTTCTTGATCGTCACGCCCTTGGCGGTGATCACGGCGTTGCCGCTCGTCTGGTCCGCGCCCGCGTCGAGCCCGGTGGCCGACGCCGCGTAGATCGAGCCGGCGGCGCGGGAGAGGATGGTCAGCGCCTCGGCGCGGGTGAGGGTCTTCTTCGGCCCGAAGGTCCCGTCGGGATAGCCGTTGATGATCCCGGCGTAGGCGGCCTGCAGGACGTAATCCCTGTATCCCGAGGAGATGGAGGAGTAATCCGAGAAGGTCGACGCCGCCTTTTTCTCGTTCTGCGGGAGAGCGAGATAGCGGACGAGGAGCGAGGCGGCTTCTTCACGCGTCAGCTTGACGTCCGGTTCGAGTTTGGCGCCGTAGCTGAGCAGATACCCCTGTTTCTGCGCTTTGCGGAAGTAATCGTAATACCACGCGCCCGAGGACGCGTCGGAATAGGAGATCGTGCCGAGCTCGGTCAGGCCGAACGTCTCGTCCAGCATCTTGACGAACTCCGCGCGGGTCACCTCGTTGTCCGGTTTGAAGGTCCCGTCGGGATAGCCGTTGACGATCTTCTTCCCGGTCATGTAGTCGATGGCTTTGTAGGCCCACATATTCGACGCGACGTCCGAAAACCCGGCCGCGAAAGCGGTCAGGACCGTCGGCAGGAGAAGCGCCAGCGTCAATAATACGGATAATACTTTCTTCTTCATGGCAGATCCTTTCTTTGGTTGGTCGGCGTCCTGCCCCCGAAGGGCGGACGCCGTCGTTTTTTCTTTGTCTTATATAATCATATCCAATATAAATGAACTACATTGCTATATCTTATGAACAAAGCAAGAACACCCCAGCGGATCCGTCCGGAAACTTTTTGATTTTATCATCGAGAAAACGGGAGGATAAGAGAGAAAAAACGAGAAATAGAAAGATCGTGACAAATCGACCGTCCTTTTCCGGATTTTTTTCGAAAAAAGGGTTGACAGAGCCCTCCGGGGGGTGCTATAATGAGCACCCGCCGGGAAAGCCCGGCACAATTCCGCTCAAAATTAAATTATATACATCAACCGGAGGAATCCATCCATGTCCACATTCATGGCAAAAAAAGAGACCCTTGAGCGCAAGTGGTACCTCATCGACGCGGCGGGCAAGCCCATGGGCAAGACCGCGGCGAAGGCGGCGCTCATCCTGCGCGGCAAACACAAACCCGAGTTCACGCCCCACGTCGACTGCGGCGACTTCGTCATCATCGTCAACGCGTCGAAGGCCGTCCTCACCGGCAGAAAACTCGACCAGAAGTTCTACCGTCATCATTCCGGCTACATCGGCGGTCTCAAAGAAACGTCCTACCGCACGCTGATGCGCACCAAACCCGAATTCGCCATGACGCACGCCGTCAAAGGCATGCTCCCGCACAACACCATCGGCGACAAGTCCCTCACCAGGCTCAGAGTCTACGCGGGGGATTCCCACAATCAGCAGGCGCAGAAACCGATCTCCGTCGACGCGGAATAATCATGACGAAAGGAACGAAAGTCCATGTATAAGAATTCAACCGAGAAACCTTATTTCTACGGAACCGGCAGAAGAAAAGAATCCGTCGCCCGCGTCAGACTCTATCCCGGAAGCGGCGCCGTCACCATCAACGACCAGGACATCGACGCCTACTTCGGGCTCGAAACGCTCAAACTCATCGTCAACCAGCCCTTCGAAGTCACGGGCACTTCCGGCAAGTTCGACGTCATCTGCACCGTCAAAGGCGGCGGTCTGTCCGGTCAGGCGGGCGCCATCCGTCACGGTCTCTCCCGCGCCCTGCTCGAGGCCGACCCTTCCAACCGTCCCGCCCTCAAATCGGCAGGTTTCCTCACCCGCGACCCGCGTATGAAAGAAAGAAAGAAGTACGGTCTCAAAGCCGCCCGTCGCGCCTCCCAGTTCTCCAAGAGATAATCTTCCTTGTTTTTTTCCGGCGGTTTCACCGCCCGGAAAAAGTCCGCCCGGCTTTGCCGGCGGAACGGCAGATCCGGCCTTCACTCAAGAATCAAATCTGTATCCGCCGCCCTTTCCCCTTTTGCGCGGGCGGCGTCCGGCGGACTGTCGGCTCAGTCTGCCGGAGAAAGGAATTGCATGACGGAAATGCACCGCCTCCCCGGGATCCTTCCCGGCGAGGACACGCGGCAGGTCGCTCTTCCGGACAAAGAAACAGCCGCCTTTTCCCCGCTCCTCCGCAAAAAAAAGCCGGCCGTCGCGGCCGTTTTGTTCGGGATCGCGGCCGTTGTCTGCGTCGTTTTGCTCAACCTGCTGTTCGATCGCGTTTTCCTTCCGCTTTCTTCGATCCCCGCGCCTTCGCGCCTGGAAGACGGCGGCGGGAGGAACGAATGGCTCGCCTCCTGCGGAGCGAGCCGTCTCGTCTCGCTCCGCTGCAAGGGCAGCGATCCGGTCGCGGTGACTTCTGACGCGAAGTCGGTCGGGGAACTGCTCGAAAGCATCGGCGTGACGTTCGACGGGGACGACCTTTTGAACGTTCCCGCCGGAACGGCTCTTTCCGACGGGATGGAGATCGTTCTCGACGAGGTCTCCTATCAGACCGTCTCCATAGACGAAGAGACTCCGTTTGAAACGGTCTACCGGGAAGTCGACAGCATCCCGCGCGGAAGCGTCCGGACGGTGAGCGAGGGGGTCCCCGGCGTCGTTCGGCGGACCTACAGCGTCCGTTCGGTCAACGGGAACAGCTCCTCGCGTGAATTGATCTCCGAATCGGTCGTGACCGAGCCGGTCAGCGCGATCGCCGAAAAGGGCGTCGGAGGCGTCTACACGGCCGCCGACGGGAAGACGTATACCTACAGCCATTATATGGACGTCACCGCCACCGCCTACGGGAAAAACGACGGCGCGTCGGGTGACTGGACCTACACCGGCGCGCGCGCGACGTGGGGCGTCATCGCGGTCGATCCGACCGTCATCCCGCTCCATACCAAAGTCTACGTCGTCGGCGACTACGGCGATTACGGCGTCAACTACGCCGAGGACATCGGCGGCGGGATCAAAGGCAGACACATCGATATCTGTATGGATTGTTCTTTGGAGGAAATGCTCCGGTTCGGTTTCCGGAATATGCGCGTGTACTTCATCGATTGATCCGTTCGGGGGGCGCGGGGTTCGCCCCCCTTTTTTTACCGGAGGGACTTATGCAGCTTCTGCGCAACGCTTCGCTCGACCCGGCGTTCAATCTCGCGGCCGAGGAATATCTGATGAACGCGAAAAAAGGCGATCTGTTCCTGCTCTGGCGGAACGACCGGTCGGTCATCATCGGAAAAAATCAAAACGCCTTTGCCGAACTCAATCTGCCTTTTATCCGGGAAAAGGGCGTCAAGGTCATCCGCCGCCTGACGGGGGGCGGCGCCGTTTTCCACGATCCGGGCAACGTGAATTTCTCCTTTTTCTCCGACGCGGGGGAAGGGGAGAAGACGATCGATTTTTCCCGTTTCCTCACTCCGGTCCTCGCATTTTTGAAAGAGCGCGGGGTTGACGCGTCCCTCTCCGGCCGGAACGACATCCTTACGGACGGGAAAAAGATCTCCGGGAACGCGCAGTGCATCCGGAACGGGCGGGTCCTGCACCACGGGACGCTGCTCTATTCCTCCGACCTCGGCGACCTTGCCGCCGCGCTGAAGCCCGACGCCGAAAAACTCGCGAGCAAAGGGATCAAAAGCGTCCGCAGCCGCGTCGCCAACCTGGCCGACTTCCTCCCCGGGAAAAGCGACGTCCTCTCCTTTCTTTCGGATATGGAGGCCTTTCTCGAACGGCGGACCGGCTCTTCTTTCCGCGACCTGTCTTCGGAGGAGGTAGAGGCCGTAGAAAAACTGAAAAGAGAAAAATACGACACCTGGGAGTGGAATTTCGGCCTCTCCCGGGAATTCGACGTTGAAAAGACCGCGCGTTTTCCCTTCGGCAGGGTGACGGTCTCGCTCTCGTCCGAAGGCGGGCGGATACGCGACATTTCCTTCACGGGCGACTTTTTTTCGGCGCGGGACGTATCTTTCACCGAGTCCGCCTTGAAAGGCAAACGGCTCGAGCGGGAGGAACTTCTTTCCGCCCTGAAAGGGGTAGAAGAAACGATCGCCGGGTCCACCGCGGAAGAGATCGTCGATTTAATTCTGTGATTTTCGAGAAAAATACTTGACAAAGACGGCTCCGTCTGCTATAATACCCGATGCTCACAGACGAAGCCGACGCGCTGGTGTGGCTCAATGGCAGAGCAGCTGATTTGTAATCAGCAGGTTGATGGTTCGACTCCGTTCACCAGCTCCATTGTCAAAAACCGGTTCGTCCGTTCCGATAAATCGAATATGGGGGAAT
>JAEEGL017359350.1_pt1 | contig 15500 bp, 12 predicted proteins | sample 9134231 | NCBI WGS metagenome assembly JAEEGL01 (sample SAMN16246548, study PRJNA631951) | gut metagenome | biome: gut microbiome; feature: rumen; material: fiber-attached | host: Bos | place: Iran: Karaj | collected 2018-10
CGAACTCCAGCCGGCGCACGGCGAGGCTCCCTTCGGCCAGCCGGCGCGTGATCTCGGCCCGCTTGATCTTGCCGTTGAACGAGACGGGCAGCGGCTCTTCGGCGAGATAGACCCGGCGGATGCGCCGGGAAAGGGGAAGGTCCGCGTTGGCGGCCTCCACGGCGGCCATGAGGCGGGCCTCGCGGAATTCGGGGAACAGGCCCGCCGGCTCGAAGAGATAGCAGATCTCGGCGGTCCCGTCGGGCCGGGGCAGGCCGACGCAGCAGGCCGCCCTGACGAAGTCCGGGCGGATCTGCTCTTCCACGGAGACCAGACTGACCAGCTCGCCGTCGCTGGCGTTGACCATGTCGGCGCTGCGCCCCACGAAGTAGTAGTTCCCGGCCTCGTCGGCGCGGAAGTGGTCGCCGGTGCAGTACCATTCGTCCGGCCCGTGGGGGATGGCGCGGCCGTGCTCGAACCGCTCGGTGAAGCAGCTCTCGCCCCGGACCCACAGCAGCTCGCCGCCCAGCTCCGGGTCGGGCCGCAGCTCATAGCGGACCGAGGGCAGGGGCCGGCCAACGCTGAGCCCCATGCGGTCGGCGGGACGGCGGCGCAGGTCGACGGAGGTGATGCCGATCTCGGTCATGCCGTAGCCATTGTGCAGGGGATAGCCGACGGCGCTGACCAGCCGCATGGTCTCGGGCCGGGGGCTGCCGCCGCCGGTGATGGCGATGCTGACGCCGCGGCCCAGCAGCTTGTCCTGCACGCTTCGGAACAGCAGCGAGGAGACCTTTCGCCCCAGGGCAGGGAAGGCGTTCTGCGCCCGAAGGCTCAGCCGGGCGCCTTTTTCCAGCTTTTCCAGCCGCTTGGTCTTTTTGGCCTCGCGCAGGATGCCGTCGGCCAGACTGTCCCACAGCAGGGGGACGGCGAACACGTGGGTGACGTTGTGATAGCGGGCGGTGGCCAGGATCGTGTCCGGCCGAAGATCCCGGGGCAGCACGAAGGTGCGCCCGTAGAGCCCGAACCAGAGCAGGACGGCGGTCAGCCCGAAGATGTGGCAGAAGGGCAGGATGACCAGATGCTTGAGCTTTCCCTTGTAAAAGCGGCGGACGTCGGCGTTCTGGTCCAGAAGCCAGCGGGAGTTCAGGATCTGGGCGGCGATGGCCCGGCCGGAATAGCCGAAGAGCTTGATCTCGCCGGTGGTGCCCGAGGTGGGCAGGATGATCCGGTCGCCCCAGCGCGGCGGAAGGATCTCCTCCGGCTCGGCGGCCATCAGCTCGGCCGCGTCGGCGAAGTCCGCGCCGCCGCAGTTTTCGTCGGAGAGAAAGACGCGCATGCCGGCGGTCTCGGCGCAGTGGGCCACCGTGTCCCCGCCGCAGGAGGGCACCAGTAGCAGCGGCGAGAAGCCCGCGCGGATCAGCGACCAGAACAGCACGATCCATGCGCGGCTGTTCTTCAGCCGAAGGCCCACGGGGGCCCCCTCCGGCAGGTCGGAGAACCGCCGGAGCAGGACGGACGAGACGCGCTCGACGTCCCGCCGGCACTGGCCGTAGGTGTATTCCCGGACGTCCATGCCGTCGGACTCCTCCACGTAGACCTCGCCGGAAAAGCTGAAGGTGATCTCGTAGATGTGCCGCAGGGAGCGCTCTCCGTCGCGCAGCTCGTTCATGACGCGATAATAGAATTTCATCCCCGTACTCTGCTCCTGTCTGGTTTCCTCTCTCGCTGCTTCCAGCTATTTAGTATACCACGGCCCGGCGCGTTTGGCAAGCCGCAGCCGCGCCTTTTTGCGAAAGCCGCCGGCCGCCGGGGAAGACGGAAAAGCCGCCCTCTCCGGTCGGGGAGAGGGCGGCGCGGTCTTTCGGCCTTCGGCGCGGCGGGGCGCTCAGTAGTTTTCTTTGCGGACCTCGAAATAGCTCTGCGGGTGGTTGCAGACGGGGCAGACCTCCGGCGCGGCCTTGCCGATGACCAGGTGGCCGCAGTTGCGGCATTCCCACATGACCTCGCCGGCCTTTTCGAAGACGGCCTTCATCTCGAGGTTGTTCAGAAGGGCGCGATAGCGCTCTTCGTGGGCCTTTTCGATGGCCCCGACGCCCCGGAACTGCGCGGCCAGGGCGGGGAAGCCTTCGGCTTCGGCGTCGGCGGCGAAGCGCTCGTACATATCGGTCCACTCGTAGTTCTCGCCCGCGGCGGCCGCGGCGAGGTTCTGGGCGGTGGTGCCCAGCTCGCCCAGCGCCTTGAACCAGAGCTTGGCGTGCTCCTTCTCGTTGTTGGCGGTGGCCTCGAAGATGGCGGCGATCTGCTCGTAGCCCTCTTTTTTGGCGACAGAGGCGAAATAGGTGTACTTGTTTCTGGCCTGCGATTCGCCGGCGAAGGCGGCGGCGAGGTTTTCAGCGGTCTTGCTCCCCTTGAGATCCATGGTTTTTTCCTCCTTTTTGGCCCTTCTGCTTTACGCCGTCGTCGCTTCCGCCGCTCCGGCGGAAGCGGAAAAGGGAGAGAAGGGCGAAGCGTCGTCCCTTTCCGGACAAATCATACCACAAGACGGGCGTTTCGTCAACCGGAAAAAGCAAAAGACGGGGCTGTTTTTCCGGAACGGGACCGGGGCGGAAAAGAAAAAACGCCCTTGAAATCGGTCGGATATGATGTTATAATAGGGACGGATCCGGCTGAGAGGAGGGTTGCGCGTTGAAGCAGCAGATCACAAAGAACGCGATCAAAGAGTCCTTTCTCCACCTTCTGGATTCCCGAAGCTTCGACAAGGTCACGGTCAAGAGCATCGTGGAGGACTGCGGGCTGACGCGCAACACCTTTTACTACTACTACGAGGACACCTACGACATCTTCGAGGACATCATCGACGGCGAGCTGTCCCGCCTCAGGCGCACCGAGGACGGACAGACCGACTGGAAGTCCTTCCTGAGCGGACTGGCCGGGCGCATCGCCGCCAACCAGCGCGCGGTGCTGCACGTGTACCGCTCGTCCCGCTGGCCGGAGGTCAAGGTCTATCTGGTCCGGGCGGTGGACGCGGTCATCGACGCGGACATCACCCGGCGGGCGGGCCCGGTCCCCGTGCCGGACGAGGCGCGGGAGATGATCCGCTGCGTGTGCCGCTCGGCGCTTGGCGGGCTGGCCCGGTCGTGGCTGGCGGACGGCGATCTGGAGCGGATCCGCGAGAAGATCGAGCTGGCCGACCGGCTCTTCGGCGACAGTGTGAACGCCGCCGTGGCCCGGAGCATCGGGAAATAGCGGAGCGTTTTTGTGCACTTCCCCCTTTCGTGTGTGATTTTTACACAGGGAGGGGGTTTTGTTTGTTGCGGGAAAAGCCGGGGCCGTGGTATCCTTAAAAAAAGATCAATGGCAGGGACGTTGCGGCGGTATGTTTTGGAAGAGACTGTGGGGAAAAACGGCGGCGGATCTGATCCGGCTGTATATGCTGGCGGTGTACCGGCCCCGGAAGACGGGGTTCCGCCCGCCGGAGGGTCCGGTGATCTACGTTTCCAACCACATCAACCATCTGGACGGCATGCTGCTGCTGGCTGCGCTGAGAAAGCTGCGCCCCTGTGCGCTGGTGGCGCGGGACTGGTTCGAAAAGCCGGTCTACCGCCCCATCTGCGAGGCGGCCAACTGTCTGGCGGTGAGCCGTCAGGGCCTCGACACCTCGTGGCTCCACGCCGCGCGGGAGAAGATGGCCGCGGGCAGCAGCGTCATCATCTTCCCCGAGGGGCACACCAATCACGGCGGCGGGATGGACGCCTTCAAGCCGGGTTTCGCCATGCTGGCCGCCCTGACGGGGGCTCCGGTGGTGCCCGTCTGGCACGACAGGTGCCGCGCCTTCCACCGGACGGAGCTGCGCTTCGGCGGCGAAGAGACGGTGGGCCGGGCCATGACGGCGGCGGCGCTGGGCGCCGAGGGCGAGCGGTTCCGCGGCCTTGTGGGCGCGCTGGGAGAGGAGAAGGGCAGATGACCGGGCTGGCTCTGGAGGGCGGCGCCAAGTGCAGCGCCTTTACCGCCGGCGTGCTGGACTATTTCTGGGAGAACGGCGTCCGGTTCGACGCGGCCTGCGGCGTCTCCGCGGGGGCCGGGTGTCTGGCCAACTTCAAATCGGGACAGGCCGGACGCTCGCTGGGCATCATGACCCCCGAGCGGGGGGACCGCTATATCGGTCTGCGCAGCGTGGTGGCCCACCGGGCGCTCATCAATCTGGACGCCATGGTCACCGGCTTCGGCGACATCCGGGACTTTGACTTCGACGCCTATCTGGCCGACGGGACGCGGGCGGACTTCGTGGCCGTCTGCTGTGAGACCGGCGAGGCGGAGTATCTCGCCGATGGCGGCGATCCGGACCGGCTGGTCCTGGCGGTCAAGGCCTCGTGCTCGGTGCCGGTGCTGTGCCGGCCCGTGGAGGTGGACGGGAAGCACTATCTGGACGGGAGCGTGGCGGACTCGGTGCCCTACGCGCACCTGCTGGAGACGGGCTGCGACCGGGTCGTCGCCGTGCTGACGCGCCCTTGGGGCGCGCACCCGACGAATTACGCCAGGATCCGCCCCCTGCTGGCCCAGCTGTACGAGAGGAGATACCCCGCGCTGTTCCGCCGCCTCATGGGGCGCGCGGAGGACTATCGCGCCTCGCTGGCCCGTCTGGCCGAGCTGGAGGCGGAGGGCGCGGTCACGGTGATCCGGCCAGCCGAGCCAGCGCCGCCGAAGTTCACCAACGACAACGCGCTGGTGCGCAGCTTTTACGCCCACGGCAGGAGCCGCGCGGCGGAGGCAATGAAGCGGACCGGAGGGATCGGAAGATGAAGGCGCTTTTGGTCAACGGCAGTCCCCGGGGCGAGGCCAGCAACACGCTGCGCATCTCCCGGGCCTTTGCCGGGGGGCTGGGCTGCGAGGTCCGCGAGGTCACGCTGGCCGGCGCGGGATACGAGCCGTGCCGCGGCTGCTTCTCCTGCTGGGGGGAGACGGCCGGGACCTGCGTCCTCCGGGACGGGATGGACGAGGTCCTGGACCTGGTCCGCGGAGCGGACGTCCTGATCCAGAGCTTTCCGCTGTACTTCTGCGGCCTGCCCGCGGTGATGAAGACCTTCGTGGACCGGATGCTGCCGCTGACGCTTCCCTATCTGGGGCGGCCCATGCCGGGCGGCGGACAAAGCTTTCTGCGCCTGCGGGACGACGCGGCCATGCGGCGGAAAAAGCTGGTGCTGATCGCCGCCTGCGGCTGGGGCGAGACCGAGGGCATGTTCGCCGGGGTCCGCGCGCAGTACGACGCGATCTGCGGGCGGGGCGGCTGGACGCCGGTCTTCGTGCCCCAGGGCGAGCTTTACGGCATCGCCGGGCTGGAGCCGCAGATCCGCCGCCATCTGGAGCGCTTCCGCGCCGCTGGCGCGGAGTTCGCCGCCGCCGGCGCCCTGTCGCCGGAGACGGCGGCGGCCCTGTCGGAGACCATGCTCCCGGCGCGGGCCTATGAAAAGATCTCGCTGGCCCGGTGGGGCGACACCGCCGGGGAACGATAAACGAAACGTCAGAAAAGAGAGGAACTTTCGCATGCTGCTGGACAGACTGAAGAAGATGATGAACGAGGTCAACCCGTCGCTGAACGCGGCGGACGCCACGATGGAGACGAGACTGGTGGAGGACATCGGTCTGGATTCGCTGAACATGATGCTGCTGGCCGTTCAGGTGGAGGACGAGTTCGGCTTCCGCTTCGACGACATGCCGGCCTTCGTCACCGTCGGCGACCTTTGCGCCTATATCGAAAGCAAGACGGGCGCGGCGCAGTGAACCTGCGGCCCGGCGTCCGGGAAGGGAAAAGAACGTCTTTTCGGGAGGATCGGAAAAGCGTATGAAAAAACGAAAATTCGGGATCGTGCCCCAGGCGAAGGTCATCAATATCGTCGTGGCCGGCCTGGTCTTCGCCGCGGGACTGTTCTTTCTGCTGTTCCCGGAGGAGGGAAGAGTCGCCCGGCGCTATGTGCTGGGCGTGATGTGCCTGATCATCGGCTGCGCCAAGATGCTGGGCTATTTTTCCAACGACATGTACCGGCTGGCCTTCCAGTTCGACTTTGCCATGGGGGCCTTCATGGCCATCATCGGCGGGATCATCCTGGGGGTCACGGCCCCGGCGGAGCGGCTGGTGCCCGTGCTGCTGGGCATCTATCTGATCCTGGACGCGGCCCAGAAGGTGCAGATCGCGCTGGACGCCCGGCGGTTCGGCATCGAAAAGTGGCTGCTCATCCTGATCACGGCGTCGGTGCTGACGGCGGTGTGCGTCGCGGCGGCGGTGTGCGTGTTCTATGAGTTCGCCAACGTGCAGACCGTGCTGGCCGTGGCGCTGATGGCGGACGGCTGTGAGAACGCGTGGATCACGGCGTATACGGTCCGGGTCCGCGCCACGAAGAAGAATCTTCTGGATCTGCTGGAGGAGGACAAACATGAGTGAGAAGAGCAGGATCTGGCTGGACCCCTTCGGCTGTGACGACCCGGAGGCCGTCCTGAGGGGAGCGGCGGCCGCGGCGCGGGAGCTGACGGACGCCGAACTGGTGCTGACGGGGCAGGAGAGCGAGATCCGCCGGGTGTTCGACGCCTGCGGCACGGACGCCGGCCTGGTGGAGATCGTGCCGGCGGGCGAGGTCATCACCAACTCCGACAAGCCCACCGAGGCCGTGATGAAAAAGCGCGACTCGTCCATGATCCGGGCCATGACCGGCCTGCGGGCCGATCCGCGGGGCATCGGTCTGGTCACCGCCGGATCCACCGGCGCGGCCCTGGCCGGCAGCGCGGCCTTCCTGGGGCGACTGCCCGGCGTGGTGTTCCCCGCGCTGGCCTCGTATCTGCCCACGGCGGGCGAGGAGATGTCGGTGCTGGTGGACTGCGGCGCCAACGTGGACTGCCGCCCCGAGGCGCTGGGGCCCTTCGCGCTGCTGGGGCGCGCGCTGGCCGAAAGCTCGGGCAAGACCGACCCGAAGGTGGCGCTGGTCTCCGTCGGGACCGAGGAGGGCAAGGGCAATGCCTTTGCCAAGGCCGCTTACGGCGTTCTGAAAGAGACGCCGGTCAACTTCGTCGGCAACATGGAGGCGCGGGACGCGCTCTCCGGACGGTACGACGTGCTGGTGTGCGACGGGTTCACCGGCAACGTGCTGCTGAAGGCCGTCGAGGGCGGGGCGCTGTTCACCATCCGGCTGGTGATGGAGAGCATCGCCCGCGAGACGCCGCCGGATGCGGACGCGGCCTTCGTGAAAAAGGCCATGGGCCGGGTCTTCGCCAAGATGGACATGCAGTCCCGCGGGGGTGCCATGATCCTGGGCGTCGGCCGGCCGGTGGTCAAAATGCACGGCAGCGCCAACGAAAAGACGGTGCCGGCGGCGATCCGGCAGCTGATCACGCTGGCCAACGGCGGCTTCGCCGCCCGGGCAGAGGCCCTTTTGAACGGAAAACGGTGACCCCGCGCGGGCCCGATAGACTCTCAAAAAAAATGGAGCGAAAGGACAGGTAATATTCATGAGCAACGTCAAGATCATCGGAGATTCCTGCAGCGATCTTTCCAAGGAGCTGCGCGACCGGTACGACATCGGCTATGCGAAGATGAACGTCGTCATCGACGGAGAGGAAAAGCCCGCCAGTCTGGACTGGGAGTATTTCACTCCCGCGGAGTTTTACGGCTTCATGCGCGCGGGAAAGCGCGTCACCACCACCCAGGTCCCGGCCGGCGAGTTCGAGCGGGTCTTTTCCGAGGCGCTGGAGGCCGGCTTCGACGTGGTCTACATCGGCTGCTCGGGCAAGCTGTCCGGCTCGGTGAACACGGCCCGCGTCGTCGCGCCCCAGATGATGGAGAAGTATCCCGGCCGCACCGTGCGCGTGGTGGACCCGCTGAACGCCTGCATGGGCGAGGGGCTGGCGCTGATCCTGGCCGCCGGTCTGCGCGATCAGGGCAAGTCCGCCGACGAGATCGCCGACGAGATCGAGGCCAGATGCCTGACCATCAACCAGTTCTGCACCGTCAACTCGCTGGACGCGCTGAAGCGCGCGGGCCGCGTCAAGGCCTCCAAGGCCTTCTTCGGCAACCTGTTCGGCGTCAAGCCCATCATCATCTCGGACGCCACGGGCCAGAACGTCCCGGTCAAAAAGGTCAAGGGCCGCGAGGCCTCCATGGACGAGCTCGTGGCGCTGATGAAAGAGGCCGTCATAGAGCCGGAGGAGCAGACCGTCTACGTGGGCCACGCCGACAGCCCGGAGGACGCCGCGCGTCTGGCCGAGAAGGTCCGCGCGGCCATCCCGTGCCGCGACGTCTACATCTTCGACATCGGCCCCATCATCGGCGGCTCCATCGGTCCGGACGCGCTGGTGCTCTACGCGCTGGGCAAAAAGGTCGAGTTCGTAGGCTGAGACCATGACGAAAACACTGACCGGCGCGCTGTTCGCGGCCATGATCGCGGGCGGCGCCGAGAATCTGACCGAAAACGCCGGGATCGTCAACGATCTCAACGTGTTCCCCATTCCGGACGGGGACACGGGCGACAACATGAGCCGGACCATCCGCGGCGGCGTCGAGCGGGTCTCCGCCGCCGGCGCCGGGACCCTGGGCGGGACGGCCCGGGCCGAGGCGGACGGGATGCTGATGGCGGCCCGGGGCAACTCCGGCGTGATCCTGTCCCAGTTCTTCGAGGGCGTCGCCCGGGGACTGGAGGGCGCGGACACGGCGGACGCGGCCCTGCTGGGCCGGGCCTTCGCCGCGGGCGTGAAGACGGCGTACACCGCCGTGGTCACGCCCACCGAAGGCACCATCCTCACGGTCATGCGGGAGTCCACCGAGGCGGCCGAGCGGGCCGGCGCGGCGGACCTTGAGAGTTTTTTCGGCGCGTTCATCGAGGAGATGTACGCGTCCATCGACCGCACGCCGGAAAAGCTGGCCGTTCTGAAGGAGGCCGGCGTCATCGATTCCGGCGGCGCGGGGCTGGCCTATATCGTCGAGGGCATGGCCCGCGTCCTGCGGGGCGAGGCGCCGCTGTCCGGCGCGGCGGCATCCGCCGAAACGCCGGACACCGCCGGAAAACCGGATACCGCCGCCGCGGCGGCCGCCTTCGGTCCGGACAGCGCCATGGAGTTCGGCTACTGCACCGAGGTCATGCTGCAGCTCATGGCGGACCGCGGCGGCATGGGACTGGAGGCCGCCGAGGTCAGCGCCTTCCTGTCCACGGTGGGGGACAGCGTCGTCGCGTTCCGCAACGGGACGCGCGTCAAGCTGCACGTCCACACCTTCGAGCCGGAAAAGGTGCTGGCCTGGTGCCGGCGGTACGGCGAGTTCGTCTCCGTCAAGGTGGAGAACATGTCCATCCAGCACAGCGAGAGCACGGTGGTCAACCGCTTCGTGCGGCAGACCCCCGCCCGGACGGAGCGGATCCCCATCGGCGTGGTGGCCGTGGCCCAGGGGGACGGCCTGAAGGAGCTGTTCACCGGCTTCGGGGCGGACCGCATCGTGGACGGACAGCAGACCATGAACCCCTCGGCGGAGGACTTTCTGAACGCCTTCCGCGAGGTCAACGCGGACAGCGTCATCGTGCTGCCCAACAATTCGAACATCATCCTGGCCGCGCGCCAGGCCGCGGAGCTCTGCACGGACTCCAGGGTCTACGTGGTGGAGAGCCGGTCGCTGGCCGAGGGCTACGCCGCGCTCACCATGCTGGATCTGGACTCCGGCGACGCGGCCGCCGTGGCGGAAGAGCTGAACGAGGTCTGCCGCGGCGTGGTCACCGGAGAGGTGACCTGGGCCGTGCGGGACAGCGTCGTGGGCGGGAAGACCATCTCAAAGGGGGATTGGCTGGGCCTCTGCGGCAAAGAGCTGATCTCGGTGGCGCCGGACAAGGTGTCGGCCGCCTGCGCGCTGGCGGACGGGCTCGATCTGTCCGACCGGGAGGTCATCGTCCTCATCGAGGGGCGCGACGCCTCGGCGGAGGAGCGGGCGGCCGTCGCCGCGCACATCCGGAAGAAGTATCCGCAGAAGGAGCTCTACGAGGCCGACGGCGGACAGGACGTCTACAGCTTCATTCTGGCATTGGAATAGCGGGGAGAACACCAACGTGACGGCATACAGAGCGGGACTCGACGTCGGGTCCACGACGGTAAAACTTGTGATCCTTTCCTCCGGCGGCGATCCCGTCTTTTCGGCGTATCGCCGCCATCGCGCCAATATCCGGGAGACCCTTTCCGGGCTTCTGGCCGAGGCGCGGGCCGCTCTGGGCGACGCCGAGCTGCGGCTTCTGGCCACGGGCAGCGGCAGCCTGGCCCTGTCCGGCCATCTGGGCGTCGGCTTCGCCCAGGAGGTGGCGGCCGAGGCCGAGGCGGTCTCCGCCGCCGCGCCCCAGACCGACGTGGTCATCGAGCTGGGCGGCGAGGACGCGAAGATCATCTATTTTACCGGCGGGCTGGAGGAACGCATGAACGGCGTCTGCGCCGGCGGCACGGGCTCGTTCATCGACCAGATGGCGGCGCTGCTGCAGACGGACGCCGACGGGCTCAACGAGTATGCCAAGGGCTATCGCCAGCTCTATCCCATCGCCGCGCGGTGCGGCGTGTTCGCCAAGAGCGACGTCCAGCCGCTGATCAACGAGGGCGCCACCCGAGAGGATCTGGCGGCCTCGATCCTGCAGGCCGTGGTGGACCAGACCGTCAGCGGTCTGGCCTGCGGCAAGCCCATCCGGGGACGCGTCTGCTTCCTCGGCGGGCCGCTGAACTTTCTGAGCGAGCTGCGCGCCGCCTTCGTGCGGACGCTGAAGCTGACGCCGGAGCAGACCATCGTCCCCCGGGACCCTCACCTGTTCCCCGCCCTCGGCGCGGCGCTTCTGGCTGAAAAGGCCGCGCCCGTGCGGATCGGAGAGCTGGAGCGCCGTCTGGCCGAGACCGAGCGGTTCGATTTCGGCCTCAAACGGCTGGCGCCGCTGTTCGCCGGAGAAGACGAGCTGACGGCCTTCCGGGCGCGCCACGCCCGCGCCCGCGTCCGGCGGGGCGAGCTGGCCGCGGCGCGCGAGTGCTATCTCGGCGTGGACGCCGGATCCACCACCACCAAGCTGGCGCTGATCGACGGCGAAGGGCGCCTGCTCTGGTCCTTTTACGCGAACAACAGCGGCTCTCCGGTCCGGACCGCCATGCGCGCCATGGCGGAACTGGCGGAGGTCTTTCCCGCCGGGGCGGTGGTTCGCGGCAGCTGTTCGACGGGCTACGGCGAGGGGCTGCTGAAGACGGCGCTCCGTCTGGACGAGGGCGAGGTCGAGACCGTGGCCCACTGTACGGCGGCGGCGTTCTTCGACCCGCAGGTGGACTGTGTGCTGGACATCGGCGGACAGGACATGAAGTGTCTCAAGCTGAAGAACGGCGCGGTGGACAGCATCATGCTCAACGAGGCCTGTTCCTCGGGCTGCGGGTCGTTTCTGGAGAACTTCGCGGTCTCCATGGGGCTGACCGCGGCGGAGTTCTCCCGCCGGGCGCTGTTCGCCGCCGAGCCGGTGGATCTGGGGACCCGCTGTACCGTTTTCATGAATTCCAACGTGCGCCAGGCCCAGAAGGAGGGCGCGTCCCTGTCCGACATCGCCGCCGGGCTGGCGTACAGCGTGGTCAAGAACGCGCTGTACAAGGTCATCAAGCTCAGCGATCCCGCCGCGCTGGGAAAGCGCGTCGTGGTCCAGGGCGGGACCTTCCACAGCGAGGCGGTCCTGAGGGCCTTTGAGGTCATCACCGGGCGCGAGGCCGTCTGTCCGGACATCGCCGGGCTCATGGGGGCCTACGGCGCGGCGCTGATTGCCCGGGACCGGGCCGGCGCGCGGCAGGTCAGCGGGATGCTCTCCTTTGCGGAGATCGCCGCGCTGGCGTTCAAGAGCGCGACGGTCCGCTGCGGCCGGTGCGCCAACAACTGTCTGCTGACGGTCAACACCTTTTCCGACGGGCGGCGCCACGTCACCGGGAACCGGTGCGAGCGGGGCCTGGGCAAGACCGAGCGGACCGGGGAGAAGCTTCCCAACCTGATGGCCTATAAGTACGAGCGGATCTTCGCCTATCCGCCCCTGGCGCCCGAGGCGGCGCCGCGGGGCGTCGTCGGCATCCCGCGGGTGCTGAACCTGTACGAGAACTATCCCTTCTGGGCCACGTTCTTCAAGGCGCTCGGCTTTTCCGTGGCGCTGTCGCCGCGGTCGGACCGGAAGGTCTATGCCGCCGGGATCGAGTCCATCCCCTCGGAGAGCGAGTGCTATCCGGCCAAGCTGGCCCACGGGCACATCCAGACGCTGATCGACAGCGGGGTCCGGACCATCTTCTACCCCAGCGTCTATTACGAGAGAAAAGAGACCCCGGGGGCCAACAACAGCTACAACTGTCCCATGGTCATCGGCTATCCCGAGAACATCGCCAACAACGTGGAGGACATCTACAGCGGGCAAAAGGTCCGCTATCTGCACCCGTTTCTGTCCTTCGCCGATGAAAAGACCGCCGAGGACCGGCTGACCGGCTTCATGGCGGAGGAATTCGGCGTTCCCGAGGCCGAGACCCGCGCCGCCGCCCGCGGCGCGTGGGCCGAGATGCTGCGGGCCAAGGCCGACGTCCGCGCCGAGGGGGCCCGGGCGCTGGCCTGGATGGAGCAGAACGGCCGGAAGGGCATCGTGCTGGCCGGGCGGCCCTACCACTGCGACCCGGAGATCAACCACGGCATCCCCGAGATGATCAACTCCTTCGGGCTGGCCGTGCTGACCGAGGATTCGCTGACGCCGGACTTCACGCCGTCGCGCCCGCTGCGGGTCAACGACCAGTGGAGCTATCACTCCCGCCTGTACACCGCCGCGGAGTTCGTCTGCCGCCGGACCGATCTGGAGCTGATCCAGATCAACTCCTTCGGCTGCGGGCTGGACGCCGTCACCGCCGACCAGGTGGCGGAGATCCTGGAGCAGAGCGGCCGGCTGTACACGCTTTTGAAGATCGACGAGGTGTCGAACCTGGGCGCGGCGCGGATCCGTCTGCGCTCGCTGATCGCCGCCTCCAACGCCCGCGCCTGCGAGACCGTTCCCGACGAGTCGCCCAAGGCCTACGACCGCGCCGTGTTCACCCGGGAGATGAAGGACGCGGGCTATACCATCCTGGCGCCGCAGATGTCGCCCATCCACTTCGACCTGATCGGGCCCGTTTTCCGGATGTTCGGCTACAACGTCGTGATCCTGGACAACGACAACCGCGAGGCGGTGGAGACGGGGCTCCGCTGCGTCAACAACGACGCGTGCTACCCCTCGCTGATCATGACGGGCCAGATCCTGAACGCCGTGCTGTCCGGCCGGTACGACACGGACCGCCTCGCCGTCCTCATGTCCCAGACGGGCGGCTGCTGCCGGGCCACCAACTATATCGGCTTCATCCGCCGGGCGCTGGCGCGCGAGGGGCTGGGCCATATCCCGGTCATCTCCCTGAACATGAACGGCATGGAGAAGAACCCCGGCTTTTCCGTGACGCTGCCCATGATCGTCCGGGGCGGCGCCGCCATCGTGCTGGGCGATCTGATGATGAAGTGCCTCTACCGCGTCCGCCCCTATGAGCGCGAGCCGGGAAGCGCCGACGCGCTGCACGGCCGCCTGCGGGACGAGTGCGTCGCGCTGCTGCTGAAAAAGCGCTTTTCCGCCGGGGGATATCGGACGCTGTGCCGCAGGATCGTGCGGGCCTTCGACGAGCTTCCCATCCGGGAGGGCGTGAAAAAGCCGCGGGTCGGCATCGTGGGCGAGATCCTGGTCAAGTATATGCCGCTGGCCAACAACCACCTGGTCGAGCTGCTGGAGAGCCGGGGCGCCGAGGTCGTGGTGCCGGAATTTCTGGACTTTTTCGAATACAGCGCCTACGGCCGGAATTTTCGCCGGAAGTATCTGGGCGGCTCGCGCTCGGCGACGGTCAAGAGCAACGCGCTGATCCGCGTGCTGGAAACGGTGCGGCGGCCGGCGGAAAAAGCCCTTGCCGCGTCGGCCCGGTTCTCGCCGGACACCTCGATCCAGTCCAAGGCCCGGCTGGCGGAGAAGTACCTCTCGCTGGGGAACCAGTACGGAGAGGGGTGGTTCCTGACCGGCGAGATGGCGAACTTTCTGGAGACCGGCGTGCCGAACATCGTGTGCATCCAGCCCTTCGGCTGTCTGCCCAACCACGTGGTGGGCAAGGGCGCGGTCAAGGCCCTGCGCCGGGACCACCCCGAGGCCAACATCGCCGCGGTGGACTACGACCCCGGCGCCAGTCAGGTGAACCAGCTCAACCGCATCGAGCTGATGCTCTCCGCGGCGGTCAAGGCGCTGGAGCGAGGGAACTGAGACCGGAAAACCGAAAGAGCGGCCGCGCGGCCGGCGGGGGAGAGGCCCCGCCCCGCGCGGCGTCTTTTTTGCGCGGCGTTTTTTGCATCGGGCAAAGGTTTTTCTTGCAATCGCTGGCGGGATAGGGTATAATGGCGGTAAAGAATTCGACGGATAACGGAGGCTGCGGACCATGTATGTGACCGTGTGGAACGAGTACAGACACGAACGGGGGGACTCCCTCAAGGACATTTATCCCGACGGGATGCACGCCGTCATCGCCAAGGCCCTGCGGGACGACGGGCTGGAGGTCGGCACCGCGGTGCTCGACGAGCCGGAGCACGGTCTGACCCAGGAGGTCCTCGACAAGACGGACGTCCTCTTCTGGTGGGGCCACGGCGCCCACGAGGAAGTGCGGGACGACGTCGTCCAGCGGGTCTACGACCGCGTCATGGCGGGCATGGGCCTGGTGGTGCTCCATTCGGGCCACGCCTCGAAGATCTTCCGGAAGCTGATGGGGACCAATTCCGACACGCTGAAATGGCGCGAGACCGGCGACAAGGAGATCCTCTGGAACTGCAATCCGGGCCATCCCATCGCCCGCGGCATCGGCGACAAGATCATCCTGGAGCACGAGGAGACCTACGGCGAGCACTTCATCATCCCCGAGCCGGACGAGACGGTGTTCATCAGCTGGTTCACCGGCGGCGAGGTGTTCCGCAGCGGGATCTGCTACCGCCGCGGCAAGGGCAAGATCTTCTACTTCCGCCCCGGCCACGAGTCCTTCGGCACCTACCACAATCCGCAGGTGCAGCAGGTCCTGAAAAACGCGGCCCGCTGGGCGTATACGCCGCCGACGGAGCCCGTGCACTACGGCTGGTTCGCCTCGGTCCTGGACGAAAAAGAGGCGAAGTGAGCCCTCAAAGGAGACGCGGCGATTTTTTCGCCGGAAGCGGGTCGAACGGTGAAGCTTTTTCTTGACAGACCGTCTCTTTTGTGGTAAAATAACGGCATCTTTTCAAAAGAGCTTTGCTTCGGCCTGGCCGGGCGCCCTTCCGGACGGAGGGGAAGCGCCGCCGTCCGGAACGAAGCTCTTTTGTTTGTCCGGCGCGGCTTTGCGGGAGGGGGAGAAAACGGTGAGGACGGGATCGGCGCGCGGGCCGCTGCGGGCGGCCGCTCTGACGGCCGCGCTGGCGGTCCTGCTGGCGGCGCTGCTGTCCGGGTGCGCGC
>JAEEGL017434569.1_pt1 | contig 15500 bp, 17 predicted proteins | sample 9134231 | NCBI WGS metagenome assembly JAEEGL01 (sample SAMN16246548, study PRJNA631951) | gut metagenome | biome: gut microbiome; feature: rumen; material: fiber-attached | host: Bos | place: Iran: Karaj | collected 2018-10
CACATATCTTACAAGGATGAAATGGTACGACCCGACGTGCGATGCGGCCAGTCGTGGTATATATGCATCGGACGCTTTCCTTGTTGGCAATGCTTTCTCAGACGTTAACTTGAATCGTATAGAATTTGCCACGTCGGATGAGGCGCTCGCGCTTAACTGCAGCGTCCCGCCATACACGGTAAAGCCTGGTTATAATTCCGCATCGCCATTCGCATCCGAGAATTATCCGTACTCTGTCGGTTATGTCAGGGTATTCATGAAGTTCATGTTCTCCGAAGATGCCGGCAGGTGGTATTGCACTGACTACAGGCAGTCCCCGGTGTCGTATCTTAGCCCTCTGTATGGTGCAAAGGCACTTGACCAGTACATCGATGGTAAACCGCTATGGGTTCGTCCGGTGTGCGATTCAGGTAGCTGGAAGACTCATTTGTATCATACTTATGAAGAATATAGGCCGCTTGATATTAACCCGGAATTGGCGAACACTGTCATTGCTGGAAAGGTAGTATATGACCCGGACACTCTGATATATTCCTATAAGCCCGGTCGTGATAAGAATAACCAGTGCATTGAGGGTTGGACCTTTGTCCCGGACCCGGATATTCATCTATATCATGTAAGCATGCGGGTCACTTGCTCTAGAGAATTTAAGTTCATGAGTAACCGAGACAATGCTAGGTTCACTCTTCAGGGTAGCACCCGTAGGAAGGACACTGGTGAATGGGTTTGGGAAGGCGAGAATACCATATGCACTAAATTAAATGACCAACATAACCTTACTGAATTCGTTACGCAGCATCCTGGCGGCACATGTTTGTTTGATGTGGATGTGTATCTTCCGGATTCATGGTTCGAGACATATGATGCACTGCATATTGGCATGCGTACTGACTACAGCAATGGTGAAGGTACATTGAAAATTACTAACTTGAAAGTTACCAAGGGAGAGAAGATGCTTATGGTACCGTATCTCCCTGATTCGGAAGGTGGCCTTGGCCTGAATGCCCCGGTAAACAAGTTCGGTACAAATACGCTTGACATCATTAAGGCCATGCCTCACGCTAACTTCTGGAATGTGCGTGAATATCTGCGTCCAGCAACTGGCGCGATAACATTTGGCGATATTCCGAATTACTATAAGGATGGCGATGAATGGACGTGGAGCGACACGGGTGGTATCATGTCGGACTCTACCATCTGGGGACAGTTCGATTACCCGATGAAGGGTGACCCGGAATATCATATTCCTGATACCGATATCCCGGATGCTGACCTTACGAAGCGTGCTCTTATTTATGGTAAACGCAACGTGAACACAGGTATCATGGATACTGGCGATGTACAGGTTGGTCCTCATGAAGATACGATAATATCGGTCTCATATGGTACGGGCCGAGAATAAACTTTAGGTGGATATGGTGGTAGACTATGGCACAGATTGAACAAAAGAGAATAGCTGCGTTAGATGACTTGAATGCAGAACAAGATATCGTGACTGAACTAATCAAGTCATCCGATGAGGCCAAGAAGTGGGCGATTGCGGTCGACTACACTATCCCGGATACTGCTACGGAACCCGTAGACCAGGGTACTAAGCGGATTAGCGCTGATAGGATAGGTCTTCTGACTACAATACGTACCGTACCGCAGGCCATGCTGCCGCACAAGATGGATGACATAAAGAAAGGCACCATGTCTCGCGACGGGAGCAAGTGGACATTTACTACTGAGGACAATGAAAAGTATGTATGTCCTGGCCCGCCAGAATCTGGTGAATTGCGTCCTGCTATTAGCACTATCTACATGGATGTGAGTGACCCCGATGGCGATGGAAACAACATCTATACGCAGTATAGATATGTTCCAGATGACAATGCCTCGACTGGCACAGCAGATGAGACCGGTAGCTTTGTTCCAATACCTAGCGACTTGATTATGGTAAACGGCAAGGGAACCGTTGTTACCGATGACAATGCAAATTATACCCGGAAGGTTGATATTGCTATAGGTGAGCCTATTGAGGAACAGGCACAGGCAAATGAGGAGAAGAGCCTGCTGTTCAACTCCGGGAAGCTAGTTCATGCAAAGACCGGCGTTACCCCAGGTACTTACCCAGTAAGTAATCCGGGGTCTCCTGGATTCGGGTCAGAGTTTCACATTGCGGCATTTACAGTAAACCGTACAGGACATATTACTAATGCGGTAACGCACAATATGTATATGCCGAAAACTCCGGCCTCTACGACAACAAATGAGACTATTCCGGGGCTGGTTAAGATTGGTACCAACATACGGCCAATCGGTGCGCAACTCGATGCTGGACATACGTCGCCCGATACGAGTACTGCCGTACCTTATGTAGCAGTAGCCGCCGCTGACCACGTACACACTGCCGCCAAACTCAAGTTCTTGAATACAAATGCATCTCCAGCTACGCTTGAATACAATGGTTCTGCAGATGTGCGGTATGACTTTAATAACATTCTGAAAGTATCGCTTCCTGCTAATCCGCCGTCATCATCCGACCAGTTCCTTGTTAGTTTGAATGGTGCGGCAGTATGGTCCGATTCAACTACAGTCATACATCCGGAATATGCGATGATTGATGTTGCATCCGGGTCATATGGGACTTCTCTCACTGGCGTATCGATGAATACATCAACTAAGTCATGCGGCGGGTCAATGGACGCATCGCAGACGTCTTTTAGTGGGTTGAAGGAAGGAAAGGCATACGTCGTATGTTACTACTTTGCATTCGACCACACAGCCGCAAGACCGATGCTTGAAGATGTGGTTGTTGAGGTGGATACAGGAAGCTCAAGTACGCCAACTACACGTGCAGCAACGGCATCGCATGTCATTGATGGGTCGATTACGGGTATGCCGAATTACATAAATGGCAGCATGATATTTGTCGTGCCGTCAACACATTCCTACGCTCGGCTTGCACTTAAGACCGGCGGGTCTACCTGGACAGTTACCGGTAACATCCAGATTGCAGAGGTTAAGTAGGCATGGACCCAATAATCTACAAGAAAACCCATAAGAGAATCCGGGAGTTGAATGAGTTCACCGCGGCACAGGGTGACCCCATTGCTTCCCTGGTATGCTCTAGTGAAGCAGCCAACTGGAGCGCGGTTATCGATGGCATCGATGATACTGCTGATATGGATGATTCATTTAGGCTTCCACTGAATAGACTTTTACTGCTCAGCCCGAACAGGAAAATCCCTGCTGCATTATTGCCGTCGTTCCTGTCATATCAAGATAGAGTTGTTACAAAGCAATATGTCAGTGGAAGTAATGACCCGAGAGAAGCCTTGCCGGCTCCGGGTGACTCTGACTACGGCAACATGGATGTTGTTTATAAGGTTACCGGTATACCAGGTAATGAACCCGATGCCCTGTATAGATTTGCTTTAACTGACAGCCTGTCATATCAATATTGGTATGAAGCGTATCATTCGTTGTCTTCCAACCTGAAGTTCAAGAATGGCGATGGAACGTTGGTGTCGGACAATATCAATCCATCAACAGGTATGTACAGTAGGCAAATCGACGTTAATATCGGTGACCCTCAGCCGCATACCGCGAACATACTTGAGCTATATGATGAAAGTAGCATTGTCAAGCTTGCACATTCGTTAAGCAGTAATGTAACTAGGGAGCGTACATCCCCAGATACAACGTGGCCGTCATCTGCGGATGACGTGGACTTTGGTTCTCGGTTCTATATTCCCTATATGACAGTTGATTCCGTATCAACTAGCGCATCTACAGGACACGTGGAGAATCTAATTGCCGTTGATATGAGGTTTCCGAGTACAGCGGCTACGACAGAATTATCAACGGAACAGCCAGGCCTTGTTAAGATAGGTACTGATATCCGGCCTATCGGTAGCCAGATTCAGGCCGGGACAACCAGTACCGGTTCTGCGCAGCCATATATAGGGGTTGCTGCCGCGGACCACGTGCATACGATGTCATCCATCGAATTTGACCATGCAAATGTACCTGCCTTGCCAATAATATATAATGGCGTGGACCCAGTGGAATATGACTTCAATAATATCTTGAAAGCTACGCTCCCGGCGGCGGCGTCTTCCAGCGATTACCTAATTTTAGTGTCTCAAGGAATCTCAAATCAGTGGAGAACTACCGCATGGAAATCTGCTGACTATGCTTTCCCGACAGATACGCAAAAACCTACATCTGAACCATCTGCACGTGCACCTATGGATGGCTCGTCAAATTATGTGGATATACAAACCATTCCTAGCTTAACTGCCGAACAATTATATTTAGTTACGGCTCAAATAAATGTGATGCTGGTAAATGGCTCAGGGAATTTGCCTGCTGGTCCGGTTCCTACAATGCTGGAACTGTGGCTCAAACTAGGCAATGTGGGTGCAGTCAAGAAGGTAAACATACCGGGTACCTGGACATATTCTGGTTATAACTTGCCGTGGACCGGCACGGTTTCGTGGATAGTAAAACTTGCACCTGGGCAGATATCGCTTACGCTGCAGGGAGCTATGCCAGCTACATCTTCGTCATACCAGAACATATTTGGTGTTCAGTGCACCAGTCTAATGGCAACAAGGCTTAGGTAGGGGTCCCACCGAACTTTACCATGTTATGAATGAAGAACCTGATTTCGCAGTCACTGCACTCGCGGAAGGTTCCTTTTATGTCCCCGCCTCGCATTTCCGGGCCGGTTGTCGGTTCACCGCATGAAGGACATGCGAACTGCGTGAGGAATGAGTCGAGCTTGACTGTCTTAGGGATTGTGATATCCACTGTGGCATCGTCCCAGAAGCGCACGTTGCACTCCGGGTGTTCCTTTATGAAGGTGGCCACCTTGCCAATCTTGGGATTCATTTCCAGTAGTTCTTCTGGTGTCATGACGTTACCATAGGTACTTTATTGCGGCCACCGTAGCGAACACGCAGCTAACGAGGATTGGAATCGTGATACAGATTCCGGCGATTGTCCAGAAGATTCGCCGGTAATGCCACTCGTCTGCATCTATGTCATACAGACGGAGGAAGTTCATCGAAATGATGAACTCGGCTGCGAGAAACAGCCATACCACCTCGAAGATGTTGAGGTACTGGTCGTCTTTTACTCTAGCAATCATGCTATTAAACTACATCAAAATCGTCGACAACTTCCGGCTCTTCGCCCTGTTCGTTGGGCTCTTCCCCGGCGTTATCCACCCAGAGCTGTACCGGGTACTCGGTAGTCTCGTCGTCCAGCTGGGCGATGAACTGGTACCCACTCTTGGCGAGCCCCTCGATGCAGTCCTTGTCAGTGGTGTCCACGACGATGAACGTAGGCGTGTCCAGGGCGTTAATCTGGGCGCGGAGTTCCTCTCCAAGTCCATGGTTACGGTATTCCTCGGCAACGGCGAAGAACTCCTGCTGTACGCGCCCGTCAAGGTTGTACCCGCTAAGGAGGCTGTAGTATTTGATTGGTACAACCCCGCGGTAGTCTTCCTTGGTCGGGTCGATGAGGTTGGCCGCAGCAACGGGGAAGTCGTTATCGGTGATGTACACGATAGTTACCGAGTTGAGAAGGCGGTCCATCGTGCTCGGCGTGGCTACCGGTACATGGTTGTCGGCGGGAGGAGTAATGTCGTTTTTGCCGTCGATTACGGCGGCGATGTCGCGCATAGTGCCTTCCTCGATGTCCGACGGGGACTTTACATATGCCTTGAACCTCTCCGGGTCAAGCGACGGCTGTTCCGCCGGGGTTTCCGGCTGGTCACCGATTGCCTCGCACAGTACGAGCGCGGCGTCCATTTTCCTGATATTCTCGAATAGGTTCTGCATATTAGTTGTACTCCATCATGCCGGTTTCCTCGCTGTACACCGGTGTGTGGTCCTGCGGTTGCTGTTCGTTGTTATTGTATGTCCTGTCGTCACAGCATGGCGGGGCATTGAAAAGTTCGTTCTTTTTTCTGTTGACGGTACGTGCAAACATGTCCGCCAGGTCTTTTCGGTTGTCTTTCACGAGCTTGCCGTAGATATCCTTGGCGGCCTGCCACGATTGTGTAGTGACTACACTGTTGGCGGTATCCATTTCGTCGGTGATTCCCTGGGCTATGTCCAGTGCCAGCTTGTTGACGTTATCAGCGTTCACGCTGGCGGTATCAGGGAGAGATATGGTGTGCTCGGCGACATCCGGCCTAGGACTGTTGCCTGCACAGCCGGAGAAGATGGTACCGGCGAGAAGGGCACCTATCGTCATGATTTTGCCAACTAGGCCTTCTTCGAGAGGCTTTCCGGTAGTAACGGTGCCTAGTCCATTGAACAGGGCCTCCACCAATGCCTGGTCGTTGGTTCCACTCATACTCTTTATGTCGTCGATAGTGTACATATTGTCCAGCATTTTGCACTTTTTCGTAAGTTTATACGGTAAGTTGGCCGCCAATAAACTAGATTTATGCTATATTTACCAGAGAGGGTTCATTTATGAATGCCAGGCTTGAAGACTTTGCAGCTGATTACGTGGTCGTCCCGCTGTTCACGGCGGGCAGTTACGGAATCGTCAACGTAAACCGTGGGGACATGACGGACAAGGAATGGAACGTCTGGAACCGCGTGCGTACTGCTCCGGAAATCAAGGAAGCCATCAACAAGGCAGCTCGCCCGTCCGAAATCCCGGGCAGGGTGATTGCTGTCCTAGACGAAAAAGGAATACAGAGATGTCTCACCAATCAGGAACGTCCTATTATGTAACCGACAAGGACTGCGAGACTGCCTTCGCGCAGTGCAAGTCGTGCGAGTTCATTGCCGACAACAAGAACTACCGGTCCATTGTCGAGAGCACGTACCTAACTATCCGCGACACGGATGACATCAACGCCTCGTGCGGAAGGCTCACCGATGCTGGCAGGAACCACCTGAACCAGTATTACCCAGTGGTAGACTGGAACCAGTACACGCATATCCTGTCAATCTACACTGGCATGCTACGGTGGGTAAACATGCTGGCCCATGTGTGCGAATACATTGACCGCACCCACAAGATGGGTGAGGCCAAGAAGATGCTTGCTTGGGCGTCGGCAAGGCTGACCTCGTTCGAAGCCGGTAGCGACTTTGTACAGCGCTTTATCGACGAGTTCTCCATCCAGTGCGATGGCCACCGCGAGGAAGTTGTCAGGATGTACGCAATCGCCATTCTCGTCGGTCTCATCGGCCACGAGCTCGGCCATGCATGCCTCGGACATATCGGTACACCGGAACAGAACTCCGTGTCCCGCAACAACGAACGCTGTGCGGACATGTTTGCCTCTTCCGTGGCTCAGTCCATCGGCAACGGCTATGCCGGCGCAATCGGTGCAGTCGTGCTCGACGTTTCGTTCGTGTGGCTTTCCGGTAAGCATTCCGAGTACGTCACCAATGGTAGCGCCAGGGAGAACAAGTTCATGTCGCATCCGGTATCGGTTGACCGTGTGAAGGCCTTCATCGAGTCGTTCAACACGATGCTGGTTACCTCCCCGGTTACCGCCAAGATGCTCATGAAGCTCATGAAGGCGGGGTAACGATGGCTTTCGCCGACGTATCGGTCAACAAGTTCACTGTCCAGTACATGCTGAAGGACCTTGAGAGGGACATGCCCCAGATGCTTCCCCTCAAGGCGTATTCGGTTGACTTGACGCTAGAAGTGCCCGACGAACTCGCCCAGTATCTCCCGGCGTATGTCAAGGGGTTCCAGGGGCTAGACCCGGAATCTGCCGAGGCAAGGGTAATTCCGGAATACAGTGCCCCGAACGAGGTGGTGAAGAAGTGGAAGAAGACGCTCATGACGGAATACCCGGACGCCTTCAACGCGAAGCTCACCAAGCCGGACATGGTAATCGACTGTGCAATCAGTTGCACGCTGGAAGATGCCATCAAGGACGCGCTGGAGGAGATATGGGACAAGAGCCTGGCGCAGTCGCTGAAGGCCGTTCCGGATGTCCCGGCTGGATTCAGGATAGGTGCCAGGTACATACACCTGGTCGACTGGACCGTAAAGGAATAGGAGGCCGCCGCACGACGGACTTTTGAATTAGTTTAAAAGATGAGGAAACACGATGCACGAGTTTTTCGAAAGAGTGGACAACGCATTCGGCATGATTAAGGCCGATACGAAGTGGAGCACGTTCACCATCAACGCGGTGAAGCTGCTTGGTGTGAACAAGCTGGTGGAATCATACATTCCGCCGTTCGACCCTGACGCGCAGGCACCGATAACCGCACAGAAGATGTCTGCCGAGCAAGGCAAGACGGTCACCGCCGAGGAAGTGAAGGCCATGTGGAAGCGCAAGGGCAAGATTTCCACTGAGCTCGGCGTTAGGGTACACTCGTACATCGAAGCCGCCATGGCAAACAAGTTCTACAGGTACGACGATGCTTCCATCAAGGAGGCATTCCCGAACGAGACGGAAGACCCCATAAGGGAACGCTACAACCGCATCATTCTCCAGGTAGACCAGTTCCGCGAGTCCATCCGGGGAAAGCTGATTCCTGTTGTTTCCGAACAGGTCATCGGCTCTCCCAAGTATATGGTCTGCGGAATCGTCGACCAGATTTTCTGGAACAAGAAGGCAAACGAGTTCCAGATTTGGGACTGGAAGTCCAACGAGAAGTTCAATCTCGACTCGAATTTCAAGTTCAACCCGCCGTTCGGGCATCTCGCAAACTGCGAATACCACAAGTATTCCATGCAGCTCTGCATGTACAAGCACCTGTTCACTGAAGCCACGGGCATTCCTATCGGCAAGTGCTACCTGTGCTGGTTCTCCAGCGAGGCACCAACTCAGCAGATGTTCCCGGTGCAGGACTTCAGCAACGAGGTGAAGCAGATGCTGGCCATGCGTGCGCAGCAGCTCGGCCTCGTCGACCAGGGGAGCGTGTTCTAATGGACATGAAGAAGATTGAGAAGATTAAGGCGTCATTTACCGATGCGCAGTACGCACTATACAACGTGCTGCTCGGGGACAAGGAGAAACTGAAAGCCGAGTGGATAGCGTGCCGCCTCCAGTACGACCAGGCAGCGGCCGTCATCAAGGCCAAGGAAACGGGCCCCGAGGTTCGGCTTCTCCTGATGAAGGCGTCGACTGACTACTGGAGCAGACGCAGGCTTGCCCTCGAAAGGACGCTGGAGGAAGTCGGGATGAACGAGGACCTCGCGGCGTGGAGGAAGGAATACGATGCCAAGAGCTAAGAAGCCTTTGGGCCACATACAGGTTGAGTTGCTAGTTGCCGGCCAGCCGACCCGCAATGGGCATATATACCCGCAGGAACTTGTCGAGAAGCTATGCGCCGAGATAAAGCATTCCCCGGTTACAATCGAGGAAGTATCCCCGCTGGAACGTAGGGCGAAGCAGATACCGGTATGCTATTCATGGCCCGAACATGCCATGGCCGTATCGACTGATGCCATTGTGGACAACGGTGCCCTCAAGGTTGACTTTGACGTGAAGAACAACAAGTACGGTTCACTCCTGATGAAGAGTATCGAGGCCGGCGACGTGAGCTACATGCCTGTCGGTATCGGCGATACTGACAAGGACAACGTGATTACCGACTACAAGATGACTTATGTTGCGATAGATGTGAAGTATGGGAACAATTAACCTTATAATGAGTTACGATTGTGCGAAGGAGCATTTCGACGATGCGAACATCTTCGTGCGGAAGCATGTCTGGGAAAGTACCACGCTGACGGACGTGTTCTACGGGCAGGTTGCCATCATGACGGACACGATGGCGACATCCGGGGCAATCCCGGGTATTCTCGCGCTGTGCCCTACGGTTGTACCGATTACCGGAAACTGGCTGTTCCGTCGCGTAGTGGAGAAGCTGGGAGAAAGCGATAGCGAAATCAAGACCAGCGTCTTCCTTGACAGCACGAATTACAAGTCAGTACTGGATTGTGACGGCATTGCAAGTTTCCATATTGTTGTGGCCGGCTGTTCCGCGGAGGAATGCGAGGCAAAGGTTCCTTCGTTCCGCGGGTGGGCATACGATACGTCTACGGAAATCGAGCCGTCACTGTACCTGGTTGACATGAAGAAGCGTAATGACGGCGGCATTGCGGATGCCGACTTGGGTGCCGAGATTGACCGCATCGAATTGGAGATGAACGAGCCCACGGAGGATGAACTTCTGCCAAATTCACAGAAGGAACTCGACAGGCTTATCTCGACAATCCTGCAGACCTGGGAAGTGTTCGGGAAGTACGACTACGACATGCCGAAGTTCCTCTCGCATACGGAAGGCATGGGCGCATGCGGTTCAATCAACCTTGACCTCGACAATAACGAGATGTTTGGCGGCGAAGGGGACATTTTCTCCGGAGACGATGATATACATGACCAGATTACCGGTCCCAATGGCGAGGCGCTGGAAGCCCCGGCGTCCATACGAGTTGTGAAGGTCATGGCCAAGACAATCAATGACCTGTCTGACTTCACCATGAAGATTCATACGGCCGCGGTGCAGGCACTGGCAAAGTCCAACCTGAACGAGGAGAAGCTGCGCGAGATGGATGCAATGGTAGCCGATGCCATGCGGGCTATGGATGAGAAGTGCGACAGTGTCAGGGATTACAATGACGAACGCATTTCCGGCCTCAGGCACCAGATAGCAATCCTGGTCGTCCATGACCGGGCCAAGAAGTATCTCCCGTTGGCCATTTCCGTAATATCCATCATAATAGCGATACTTTCGTTGGCGTTGCGTTGATTTTTTTGGCGGTACGCCCCATAAAGACCCCCGGTACGTGGGGTCTTTTCGTATAAACTGTGCTAGTAAGAGGGATAAATCATGCTGACGAACATCGATGTACTCCATAGAGCTGTGGTAAAGTCCTGCGGGGACGCGCCCGGTATTTTCACTGAAAGCGTCTCCACGGCGTTCAGTGTCCTGTTTGAGAATGACCAGACGATTCCTGTCAATGCATCGAATCTCCCGAAGAATGACGAGGCGAATGCCATCCCGGCCCAGTTGAAGGACGCCCAGGCAGCACAGAAGACCCTCAGTGAACAGGAAAAGAAAACGGAAGAAGCACAGACTAACCTGAACAACAAAGTCAGTAATCTCCGGGACACGCTTGGGATTGCCTCGCAGGACACTGGCGGAACAGCCGGAAATTCCTCGGTCAACGGCACTGCCGGTACGACGGGGACAACCGGGAACGACACTATACAGGGGACAACCAATGCGTCAACATAACGCCATACTGAAGTTCATGGACGACATGTACCGGGAGACCCAGTCCCCGACGGTTCTCGAGGCCGTGAAGATTTACCGGAAGATGTTCCTGGAACAGCAGTTCATGCCGGCTTCGGCCACGAGGCAGACCCCGGCAATCGACTACAAGGGATTCATGCACGTTGTTCCCCATGCGGCTTCCGGTACGAACCAGCCGGATGTATGCCCGGCCCAGGTCAACACCATCATCAACGGTACCTGCACCAGGGATACCGGTGAGGAAACCGCCAGGGAGCACTGGGTAGTCCCGGACTTCGCCCAGTTCAAGAAGGGACAGCTCAACGGTGCGCTTCTACACGGCAGGACTGCAGGTACGCCTACACCAGCAAACTTCGGGAAGTACAACAACGCAGTCATGGATGAGCTTTCCAAGAACGGCAAGAAGAACCAGCAGGACCGCCTGTTCATGGGTGTCCCGAACTGCACGATGCCGATGCGCTGCGGTTACACGATTACCAATCCGCTGGACTACCAGGGAACCGATGTCGGCTATGCTGGTGGCGGCGGTGGTGCTGGTGGCGCGGCCCAATAATTTAAAAGGCGGTGGAAATCCACCGCCTTTCTTTTTGGCATGCAGGAAGCTTACTTGTTCATGAAGTCGAGCAGCTTGGCTTTCACCTTGTCGTACTCGGCATCCCAGAGGTCGATGACCTTCTGCACGGTATTGTCCGACGTGTCGTCCATTTCGATTGGCTTGGAAATAGACGGGGATACGCGGAAGACGTTCTTCTCGCCGATGTTGGCGCAGGCCTCGTAGTAGTTGGACATGCCGGCGCGGGCAACCCAGTTTTTCAGGATGTATTCTCCCCAGCCCAGCAGGGTCTTGTTTCCTGAGTCCGTGTTGGGTACGGTCATACCGGTATCGAACGACAGAATCTTGTAGTTCTTCTTGCCGGCCTTTTCCATGCCGGCCTGCAGGGTCATGATTGGGTCGTTGCACCACATACCGCCGTCACAGAAGCTCTTTCCGTTGTCCACGATGACATCGAAGTAGGTGGGTGCCGCAGTTGAGGTCAGGACGGCGAACCACTTTGGGACGGACACGTCACCGGTATCCCACACTTTCTCGACGCTCGGACCGTTCATGAACGTGGTGGTGATGAACACAGGCTTCTGCCAGTCGCTGCAGCATCCGGAAAGATTGGCCTTCAACAGTTTCTTCAGGTTGCTGTTGTCGTAGGTCGGGCAACCGGCGGTCATCCTCTTGTACCATGGATATTTCGTGAAGATTTTCTTCAGGTTCTTCCGGTACAGCTCGAAGGTGTCATGGGCTGACTTCCCTTCTGCCAGGCAGGCGGCGATGATTGCACCGGTTGATGTTCCGGCGAAGGCTGTCGACCGCTTGGAAATGGTCTGGCCGACAAAGGCTGGGTCTGATTCGAGTCTACACATGAAGGCAAGTGGCCCGATGCCCAGTGCACCGCCTCCGTTTACGCTGATGGCTATATTCTTCATAATTATACCCCTGTTTTCTTGCAGTTTATTCGGGTGCCGCATAAACTATGGATATCGAAGTGGACGGTTACCATGAACGTATTGAGAGAATTGCTGAGTGAAATCCCGGGAAACGCAATGTGTCACGTGCTTACCGAGGCATATTCTGCTTTGTTCGAGGACGTGGCATCAGTAGCCACACACAAGTCCAAGAACGTTATCCGCAGCCTGTTCCCGCAGCTTGCTTCCAGATGGGACGACATTGCCGTGGACGACGCTGGGAACCCCGTGCTAACCATGAGCGGGAAGCAGCAGACATACATCGAGTATTTCGAGCGCACAATCAGGAACATGTTCTTCCATGACGGGGCGAACCAGAAGTTCGAACCGGGGGTAACCAGGATTGCATACGGGGAACTCAAGCTGGAGAACCGTGGCCAGGACAGCAGGAAGCTGGCTTCACTCAAGAAGATTGTTAAGCTGATTTCCGACGGGCACGCCGGAGAGTATGATGGCGACCTCAACGGCATGTCCTACGATGAACTGGAGACGCGGTTCGGTACTGCCGTGCAGAAGGCCGACGACGAACTCAAGGCGAAACTCTCATCGGCCGATTACAGGGCAAGTGACTACGTAATCAAGGAGATTCCGGATTACAGGAGCGCGACGAAATTCTTCAAGTACACTAACCCGGATTCCCCGTGGTGCATCACCCACATGGAGAACATGTGGCGTTCGTACACCGCCGACGGGATGAACAGGGTATATTTCGCATACAGGCCGAACTTCAGGCGGCTGAAACCCGTAAAGGGTCCGGACGCGCCGCTTGACAGCTACGGATTGTCGCTCATATCCATCATAGTAGACCCATGGGGCACGCTGCGGGCGGTGACGACCCGGTGGAACCATGCCAACGGCGGTTCAGACCAGGCGATGGACGCCACCCAGCTGTCCAACGTCCTCGGGGGGAACGTGTTCGAGCTGTGTCCGCCCATGGCAATGCCGGAGCGGCATGTCGAACGCATCGACAACGACTCGATACGCATCGGCGACCAGGTATGGATGAGCCACAACCTGCAAATGCGCACGAACAGGAAGCGCGGGATATTCCACGTCGGCGGCGATACCTACTTTACCTGGGATGCCGCAATGGAAGTGGCTGCCGCGTACGGAAACGGCTGGCGTCTCCCTACCATGGACGACTGGGACAAGCTCATAGAGACATGCGGCGGTTATAAAAAGGCGGGGCTCAACCTCAAGTCGACCGAAGGATGGATACCGGACGATGACGAAAACGGAAACGGGTTCGACACGTACGGGTTCGACGCGAAGGCGGCCGGAAAGTATTCACCCGGGTATGGTCGTAGCTGCGTGGGTTGCAAGCCGTACTTCGCCTTCTTCTGGACAAGTGACAGGGATGACGGTAGTTTTAACTGGGCCCGCTATGTTGAATTAGGCTACAATTACACTGGGGCCGGTACTAGCATAGGGGAAATCAGTGGCTCGGACATGAAAGGCCTGTCGGTCCGTCTTGTCAGGGATGCGTAGTTCTCCCGGCATGAAATTCTGGAAGGTCGCCACCGGGCGGCCTTTTTGCTATATTTGGGTATATGATTGACTTTAAACAGTACGCAGAGATGTGCGGCGTTCTCACCCAATGGGCAAGGGAATACGCCGCTGGCACGCCGTCCGTACCGGACGACGTATACGACAAGAATTACATCCTCCTCAAGGAATTCGAGGCGGCCAATCCCAGTGTCATCCTGGATACCTCGCCTACCCGCCATGTGGAGGACGGGGCTGACGGCTTCCGCAAGGTGAAGCACGACATCCCGATGATTTCCATCGCCAACTCCAATGGTATCGAGGAGACCCGCGAATGGGCCACCATGATGTTCAACCGCGGGGTCACCAGGCTGGAGGGCGAATACAAGCTTGACGGCCTCAGCCTCGCGCTCAAGTACTGGGACGGCCAACTGGTGGACGCTATTACCCGCGGAAAGGACAACGTTGGTGATTCGGTCTTCGAGAATGCCCTGCGCGTGAAGGGAGTGCTTACCAGGATTCCGTTGCCTGGCAAGGTGGAGATACGCGGCGAGACCGTATGGAAGTACGCGGACTTTGAACCCATCAACGACCAGCTCATCGCCGACGGCAAGAAGGCTTTCGCCAACCCCAGGAACGGCGCTGCCGGAACCCTCAAGTCTCATGACCCTGACGAGGTCGAGTCTCGCGGGCTGTCCTTCGTGTCGTACCTCATCGTGGAAGGGAGTCCGAACGGAAGCCAGGCCAAGGACATCGACACGCTCGCCGAGATGGGTTTCGAGGTGCCGGAGCACTGGGTTGCCGACAACGTAGACGACGTCGTGGCGCTGGCCGAGAAGATGCGCGAGAAGCGTTTCGAACAGCCCTATACCATTGACGGCGTGGTGCTGAAGGTGGACGACAAGCTAGACCAGAATCGCTTTGGCTACACCGCGAAGTCCCCGAACTTCTACCGTGCGTACAAGTTCCCGCCGGAGGAGAAGGAAACCGAGCTGCTTGACATCGAGCAGTCCATCGGCATGTCCGGCGCAATCACTCCCGTCGCCATCATCAAGCCGGTGCATCTGGCAATGACGACGGTATCGCGCTGCTCCCTGCACAACTGGGACCTTGTTGACTATCTCGGGTTGCACAAGGGTTGCCATGTAGTAATCCGTAAGGCCGGTGAAATCATCCCGGAACTCGTGAAGTGTTCCGAGACCGGCCGCTCCAAGGATACCTACGAAGTCGAGCGTACCAAGTGCGACAAGGACA
>JAEEGL012637829.1_pt1 | contig 15499 bp, 8 predicted proteins | sample 9134231 | NCBI WGS metagenome assembly JAEEGL01 (sample SAMN16246548, study PRJNA631951) | gut metagenome | biome: gut microbiome; feature: rumen; material: fiber-attached | host: Bos | place: Iran: Karaj | collected 2018-10
GGAGATCGTCTACGACCACCCGTGGCTTGCCGATATCCTGGGCGAGACTTTCGGTCTCATGGTCTATCAGGAGCAGGTAATGGAGATCTCCAGAAAGCTTGCCGGTTTCACGATGGGCGAGGCTGACGGTCTCCGCAAGGCGATGGGTAAAAAAATCGCGGCGAAGATGGCTGCCGCGAAGGTCAAATTTATCGACGGTGCCGAGAAAAAGGGCATCCCGAGGGAGAAATCGACCAGTATTTTCGCCTTGATGGAAAAATTCGCGAGCTACGGCTTCAACAAGTCCCATGCGGCGTGCTACGGCTACATCTCCTATCAGACCGCCTACCTGAAGCGCCACTATCCGATCGAGTTTTTCACGGCTCTGATCTCGTCCGAAGCCGGCGACGCGAACAAGGTCTTCAGCTATATCAACAACGCCCGCGAGATGGGGATCGACGTCTTCAACCCGGATATCAACCACAGCCTCTTCAACTTCACGGTCGAGAAGAATGCGATCCGTTTCGGATTCGGTGCTGTAAAGAATGTCGGCGAGGCTGCGATCAACGAGATAGTAAAGGAGCGCGAGCGCGGCGGCGACTACAAGTCGCTGATCGATTTCACGTCGCGTCTTTCGAGTGCAAAGATCACTTCGAGAGTCATCGAATATCTTGTAAAGGCCGGAGCCTTTGACTTTACCGGGATCAACCGCGGCTATCTTCTTGCAATGATCAACCCGGCTGTCGAGCGCGGCAGGCAGATCTCGGCTGATGAATCTGACGGTCAGATGTCAATTTTCGGTCTCTGCGACGAATCGGAGGGGCAGGAGAGTCTCGGTGTGACCGACGAAGACCTGCTTAAAGATGTCCCGATAGGCGCGAAGCTCGACTATTTTGACACTCTGGCGCTTGAACGCGAGGCGATGGGGATCTATCTCTCAGACCACCCTGCGAGGTTCTTTGCCAAGGATTTCCGCAGCCTGGATGTTACTTCGATGACGGCTATCTACGAAGAGGTCGAAGAGAGCGGGAGCCGCTACTACGGCAAACGCGGCCAGGAGATCTGGGTCCCGGGCATCATCACCGGAACTGAAAAGCCCAAAAAGAGCAAGGACGGCGGCGACTACTATCTCAAGACAAGTATCGAGAGCGATGAAAAGACGATGGATTTTACGGTGAACAAGATAAAAAATCCCGTAAACGACCCGGGTATGGAGAAGCTCTCCTCAAAGATCCCGCTGATATTCAAGGTCGGTGTCAGAGTCGTCCGAAACGAGGACGACGATTCTCTCGAAAAGATCGTGCTCTCGGTGGACAACCTTCGCACCTCTGCCCTTGCGATCGACGAATATCTGGCCTGCATGAAAAAGAAGAAGCCCGATGCGGTCTATCTGCTCAACTATGAATGCACAGCGGAAGAATTTGAACAACATTCCGGAATTATTAAAGAAATCACCGAACTAGACGGGAAGGGCGATTCTTCTATGCCGCTTTACTTTGCAGTGAAAATAACCTATGATGAAGAACGTAAGATGTATGCGCGGCTTGGGCGCGATATTAAAATCAGTTTAGAAAACTACATCAAATACAAGCAGATCCTGGGTGCAGATAATTTTTATCTGTCGATGTCCGGTGTTTAAGGAGGAAACAATGAAACGCTTCGGGTCGTTTTTATTTGTTCTTCTTTTTCTCTTTTCCTGCCAAAACAGCGGAGACAAGAAGCCGGACGAATCGCCGGATGCCGATGATGACAACGTGTCCGATTCCGATGATATCGACGATGCAGACGACAACTCTCTGATCTATGATTTTTCGCTCGAACAGAACGAGCAGAATCTGCTCTCGTGCAGAGTGAATTTCAAAACAAAAGAGGAGATAAAGCTCTGCGTCCGCTATTTTTCGCCTTACCACGCGGGGTACAGGATCTGTGAAGATGAGCAGAAAAGCGTCCATTACTTCTTTCTTTGGGGTATGCGGGAAAGTCTTGACTATACTGTCGAAGTTGTCAACGAAGATAATGAGATCCTCGCAACATCGCGATATCATTCAGGACGTCTGCCGTATCCGATCCCGGCGATGACTTTGAATCTGAACGATCCCGAAAAGACCTCGCCCGGTTTTGTCCTTTTTCACTATGCCACAACGAGCACGGATCTTCTCTACCCGATGGCCTTCATGGTCGACCGTGAGGGCTATATCGTCTGGTATTTTGAATACTGGTCGGGAGAGGCAAGCGCCTTCGGCGATCTGACATGGTATCCTGAAAAACAGAGCATAGTGATAGGTCTGGTAAAGGATTATTCGAGCCGCGAGATCCCGGGAGAGGAGGGGATCGAGATAGACCTTGAGGGCAATATTTTATGGAAATCACCTGAAATTCCAGGATATTATTACTACGGCAACAGCTGGAACCACTCTTATCAGCACCTCAGTGACGGCTCGGTCCTCTTCCCGAAATGTCAGGTCGAAGAGTGCATCTACTACGACACGATCGTCAATCTTGACGGAGATGATTACACGCCGCTCTGGCAGTGGTCGTTTGCCGATCATTTCGAAATGCCGGATATATCCTGCGCCGAAACCGACAGGTATGACTGGACGCATGTAAACACCGTAACAATGGATAAATCCCAAGGCGTTGTTTATGTAAACTCGCGGAATTTCTCATCTTTCTTTAAGATCGATATTGAGAGCGGCGATATCTTGTGGCGGCTCGGCAGAGATGGCGATTTCATCTTTACCGGCGACATCGACGACCCGTGCATCGGTCAGGCGCACGACCCGGAAATCAAGGGGAACCGTGTCCTTTTTTATGACAACGGAACTCCGGAGCGCGGCTACAGCAGGGTCATCGAATACACTCTGGACGAACAGGCGATGACAGCAGAGGTCTCGTTTGTTTTTGACGGCCGTGAGCTCGGAATGGGGTGGTGGTCGGAGTTTTTCGGCGACGCCGACAGGCTTCCGAACGGCAATATCCTCGTTACAGTCGGTGATTACGACTTTGATCAGTACGGCAGGATTTTTGAGCTGACCCCGGACGGAGAGCCTGTCTGGGAGCTCCTTTTCGAAAAAAACGACAGCTGGAAAGTTGTTCTGTACAAATCAGAAAAAATCATCCCGCAGCTGGAGCCGTTGAATTAAAAATCCCCGCAAAAACCGCCGTTTTCTGCCTTGTCAACGCAAAATACCATCTTGTTCCCAGGTTCGGTTACCAACCTCCAGCATCGCTATAGCGATCAAGTTAAAAAGCAACATCAACATATTTTGATTTGAAAATACAAATTTTCCTCAATTATTATAAATATTTATTACAGTGTTCAGGTTTTCTGTTTTTAGGAGTGAAATATGTCGGAAAATCAGAACATAGAATACAAAGAATCTTGGCATGACGAGTATCTCAGGTGGATTTGCGGTTTTGCCAACGCGCAGGATGGCAAAATCTGTATCGGAGTCAACGATAAAGGCGAAGTTATCGGTCTCAAAAACAGCAAAAAGCTGATGGAAGATATTCCGAACAAAATTCAGGCAGGGCTTGGTATCGTCGCGGATGTGAATAAAAAAACAAAAGACGGTCTGGATTACATTGAAATTGTTGTCAAGGCGAGCAATTTCCCTGTGAGTTACCACGGCGAGTTTCACTACAGGAGCGGCAGCACGAAGCAGTTGCTGACTGGTATTGCTCTGACAGAATTTATCACTCGGAAAACCGGCATTCGCTGGGAAGATGTTACCGTTGATGATATCGGTGTTGACGTTCTGGATGCCGAAAGTTTCAAGATTTTCCGCCGCGAGGCTTTGCGCAGCAAGAGGATGCAGCCGGAAGAACTTGATATTCCGAATTCTGCAATGCCTGCAAAGAACTCGGTGCGGATTTACCGAGGTATGAAGTGCGCGGAAACGGAATCCGCGTTTATTTCCCAGCATTGAAAGAGGCTTTGATTGATTCACCAAAGTCTCATGTCGGAATAAATGTCGGTGTAAATGTCGGTGTAAATGCAAGAAAATTGCTTGATTTAATTTCTGAAATCCCGAACATTTCTGCTTTAGCGGCAAGCGAAAAATTAGGAATTAGTAAACGTCAGGCAGAACGATTGTTTACACACTTAAAAGAACTCAATTTGATTGAACGAATAGGCTCAGATAAAACTGGTTACTGGAAAATACTTCCAACTCAGAAATCAGACAAGTGATCTTTTTAAATTACCAACCTCCAGCATCGCTATAGCGATCAAGTTAAAAGGTAACATCAACATATTTTGATTCTAAATTAAAAATTAACATTTTTGCTCAGCGGCGCAATATAAGCATCGCTCGCATTTTCTCGTTCTCAGACCAAAAACCGAAAAAAATCAAAGATTTTTATTGATTATTTGAGTTGTATCGGGCTTAATAACAAGGCTTAAACGGAAGGAGTTGCTATGCGAGAAATAAAGGTCGATGTAAAGGAAAACGAGATATTGAATTCAGATCCGAAACTGCTTTCAATTCTTCTGAAAGATAATTCATCCGGCAAAAATATTATCTGGGCGACAAACGATTACGCTTCAAACGGCGAAGGATTCAGCGCGGATGATCAGATTTTGCCTGATTTGATAACTGGTGAAAACGGAGAACTTATCAAACCGAGAACGGAAAAGACAAAAGAGGAAAAACTTGCCAGAATAAGGGACAAAGCGGAAGTTTTTACGCCTTCGTGGATATGCAATCAGATGAACAATCTTGTGGACGAAGCTTGGTTCGGCTACAAAAATGTGTTTAATACTGAAGGTGAAGACAAGAGCTGGAAAACCAAAAAAAGTAATATCAGATTTCCAAAAGGAAAAACCTGGCAAGAGTATGTCAGAGAGCAACGCCTTGAAATCACTTGCGGCGAAGCTCCGTTCGTAGCCAGCAGATACGACACTGTTTCAGGAAATATAATTCCGGTCAAAGATCGCATCGGCCTTCTGGACAGAAAGCTCCGTGTCGTTTCTGAAAATACAAAAACCAAACAGCAATGGCTTTTCTGGGCGAAAGAAGCGTTCAAGAGCATGTATGCTTTTGACTGGCAGGGCGACAACGTTCTACTTGCGAGAGAGAATCTTCTTTTTACTTTCTGCGATTATTACGAGCAGAGATTCAGGTTTGTCCCTAACAAAGATCTTTTCAGGGCGATTGCAGAAATTATTTCGTGGAATGTCTGGCAGATGGACGGCTTAAAGTTCGTTATTCCCAATAGCTGTAAAACAATAAAATTTGTTGATGACAATTTTTGGGGTGAAGAAAAAATGATTGAAAAACATTGCGCCGGCTGCGAAAAAAACGATCCGAACAAACACAACGGCATTTACTGCTGGATAATGGACTGGTTTGATGGCAAAAAAGGCAAGAAAATCAAGTTTGCAACTTTGTTGAAGGGAGGGTTGAAATGACTTTTAAGGGAACTTTTAGTTACAAACTGATCTACATCTTTGCAATACCGGATAAGGCTCATGAAGGTTTGCTGAAAATCGGAGAAACAACAATTTCAACCGATAAAACTCCCGAAAACCTTCCTCCGAACTCAAAAGATTTAAAACAAGCTGCGAAAAACCGCATAGATCAATACACAAAAACGGCTTCAATTTCTTATAATTTGCTGCATACGGAACTGGCTGTTAAGTCTGAACTGGTCGATGGGAATAGTATATGTGTTGCTTTTTCCGATAAAGATGTCCATTCTGTTTTGAACCGGTCAGGTATTACGCGACACGATTTCCGTGATGACACAAAAGGCAAAGAGTGGTTCAAAGTTGATTTGGAAACAGCCAAAAATGCTATCAAAGCTGTAAAAGAAGGAAGGCAAGCCCTTCAAGGAGGCGAAATATCCGATGGAATGACCCCGATTGTTTTTCGTCCCGAACAGGAAAATGCAATCAAAGAAACAATTTTCCGCTTTAAATCAAGTGATCACATGCTTTGGAACGCAAAAATGCGTTTCGGCAAAACATTGACAGCTCTGCAGCTTGTGAAAGAATGCGGGTTCCGGAAAACGATCATCATCACTCACAGGCCTGTTGTAAACGAGAACTGGTTTGACGATTTTCATAAGATTTTTTACGATACGGATTATAAGTTCGGATCTAAAACCCAAGGCGAAACGATAGAAAAACTCATTGAAAAAGAGGATACAAAATTCGTTTACTTCGCTTCTATTCAGGATTTGAGGGGTTCAGAGGCGGCTGGAGGAAAATTCGATAAAAATCTCTACGAATTTTTGACGGATTGGGATCTTGTAATTACTGATGAAGCACACGAAGGAACTCAGACGAAACTCGGACAAAGCGTTACAAATCTTTTGATTGACCACAAAAAGAAGCCGAAACTGCTTGATTTGTCGGGGACGCCTTTCAATATTCTGAGCAAATACAGCAAAGACGAAGTTTATACTTGGGATTATGTAATGGAGCAGAGAGCTAAAACCGATTGGGAAAAATACCATTTCGGAGACAATAACCCTTATGCCGGATTGCCCAAGTTGCAGATTTACACATACAATCTCGACAAATTTCTTCCTGGCTATATTGATGCGGAAGATTCTGCTTTCAATTTCCATGAATTTTTCAGAGTTTGGACAGGAAACCCTGCAAAAGATTTCAAACAAATGCCGTCAGATGCAAAAGTCGGTGATTTTATTCACGAAAAAGATGTCAGCAGATTCCTTGATCTCCTTTGCAGAGAAGATTCAGAGAGCAATTATCCCTATTCTACCGAAGAATTCCGTAATTATTTCAGGCACTCTCTCTGGATAGTTCCCGGAGTTAAGGAAGCTAAGGCGTTGTCGGCATTGTTCAGGCAACATCCGGTGTTCCAGAGTTTCAATATCGCCAATGTTGCCGGTGACGGAGACGAAGAAGAAGAATACTCTGATGCAATGAAAAAAGTTCGCAACGCTTTCGGAGAAGATCCGTCGGAAACATATTCAATCACTATTTCCTGCGGCAGACTGACTACCGGCGTAACTGTTCCTGAATGGACTGCTGTATTTATGCTTGCAGGGACATTCTCGACATCCGCTTCAAGTTATATGCAGACGATTTTCCGTGTTCAGTCTCCGGCCAATATAAACGGAAAAATCAAAGAAAACTGCTATGTTTTTGACTTTGCTCCCGACAGGACTTTGAAAGTTGTTGCGGAAACAGCGAAAATCGCCTCTCGTCCCGGAGAGACAACCCCGAAAGATGAGGATATTTTAGGCGAGTTCCTGAATTTCTGTCCGATTATTTCGATGGAAGGCTCGAATATGAAGCCTTATGATGTGCCGAAATTGATGCAGCAGCTAAAGAAAGTGTATACGGAAAGAGTTGTCAATAACGGCTTTGATGATCCGCATATTTACAATGAAAATTTGTTGCGTCTGGATGAAGTCGAAATCAAGGATTTTGAAGAACTTAAAAAAATCGTCGGAGTCTCAAAGCAAAGCAAGAAAACAGAGGAGATAGACATTAACGATCAGGGCTTTACCGATGAAGAATATGAAATAATAAAAAAGGCAGAAAATAAGCCGAAAAAGGAACGTTCCAAAGAGGAACTGGCTCTTCTTGAAGAAAAGAAGAAAAAACAGGAGACAAAACAAAAGGCAATTTCTATTCTTCGAGGAATTTCCATCCGCATTCCGCTTTTGGTTTATGGTGCGGAAATTCCTTCGGATAAAGATATCACGGTAGAAAATTTTGCAACGCTGATAGATCCGCAGTCATGGCAGGAATTTATGCCGAAAGATGTAACGAAAGAACTGTTCAAAAAGTTCACCAAATATTATGACAAAGATATTTTTGTGGCTGCCGGAAAACGGATCCGTCAGCTTGCAAAAGCGGCAGACGGATTGCCGCCGACAGAGCGGGTCCAGAAAATCGCAGCACTTTTTAAGACATTCAAAAATCCTGACAAAGAAACGGTGCTCACCCCATGGCGTGTAGTAAATATGCACATGAGCGAGTGTTTGGGCGGCTATGACTTTTTTGATGAATCGCACGAAAAAGAGCTGGATGAACCGCGTTTCGTTGATCGCGGCGAAGTTACGGCGGACACACTGGCAAATACAAAAGCTCAGATTTTGGAAATCAATTCCAAAACGGGCCTGTATCCGCTTTATGTCACATACAGCATTTATCGCCAACGTTGTGAAGAGTGCAAAGATGCACTTACACTTGAAAAGCAACAAGAGCTCTGGAATTTGACAGTAAAAGACAATGTTTTTGTCATCTGCAAAACTAAAATGGCCAGATCAATCACAAACAGAACCCTTTGCGGCTATAATGATGTAAAATCAAACACTTATTGTCCTGATGATCTTATAAACAAGTTGAAAAACAAATCAGAGCAATTCAAGAAGAAAATTCTTAAGGGTGAAACTTGGGGGAAGGAGGTTAAAGAAATGAAATTCAATGCAATAGTCGGAAATCCGCCGTATCAAGAGGAAGGGAAGGGCGAAACAAATGCAAAAAAATCAGTTTATAATTTTTTTATCGATGGTGCTTATGAAATTTCCCAAAGAGGTACCCTTATTCATCCTGCAAGATTTTTATTTAATGCTGGTGATACTCCCAAAGATTGGAATAAAAAGTTCTTGGAAAGCGAACACTTCAAAATAGTTTTATATACGGCTGATTCTTCCAAAATTTTCCCAACAGTTAGTATAAAGGGGGGAGTCGCTATATCATTTTGGGATAAAACAACAACATTTAACCCAATCAAAATATTTACACTAAATCCTGAATTAGATTCTATTATGGATAAGGTAAGCAAGATTTCAACCCATAGTTTAAGTGAAGTTATCACAAATAGAGGTATTTATAAGTATTCAGATCTGGCTTATAATGAAGTACCCAATGAAATGGAAAAGACAGCCGACAGGCGTATCGCTCCGAGTGCATTTGACAGAATGCCCACAATCTTTACTGAAGAAAAGCCTAAAGATGCTCATGAATACATCCAAATTTTGGGCAATATAAAAAGTGAGCGTGTATATCGCTGGATTAGAAAAGATTATGTTGCTCCAGTTAAGAATATTGAATTATATAAAGTTCTTGTGCCCAAGGCAAACGGTACAGGTACTCTTGGCGAAATATTAAGTACGCCATTAGTTGTTTCGCCTGCGGTTGGTTTTACAGAGACATATATTTCTATTGGAGAGACAAGCAACAAAAGCGAAGCGGAAGCAACTTTGAAATATATTAAGTCAAAATTTGCCCGCGTTATGTTAGGAATCTTAAAAGTAACTCAAAATAATCCTCGTGAAACGTGGCAATTTGTTCCTCTTCAAGATTTCACTGACAAATCAGACATAGATTGGAGTAAATCTGTAAAAGAAATCGACCAGCAACTTTACGAAAAATACGGGCTTGATGAGGCAGAGGTCGCTTTTATAGAGTCAATTATTAAGCCTATGGAGTAAGGATTAAGGATTTAATCAATGTATGGAGGCAAATATGAATCTCGATAAGATAGAAAAAATCTACAATATTTATGGCTTTGAATCCCGTGAAAAGAAAGAAGATTATATTGTCTTTTTATTTTCTCACGGATATTTTCGTAATGTCGAAATTGTACACTCACAACATTTTAACATCGAGAATATTGAAAAAAAATATCAACAATTAAAATATCCTGTTAATGTTGTAAAATTTGAATCACTTGAAAAAATTAATGCAGACTTGTTTAATGGTTTTTTTCTTGTTTCAGAACTTTCTCATAGATTACAAAAGCAATACAAGCAGTTTGTGGCTGAAAGAAATCTTTTCGGTGACGATTATAAATATATTCCATGTTCTTATTATATGGATAACAAAGAGGGAACAGAAAACATAATAGAATTTTTATTTTCTAAAATTGAAAGAGACAAGTCTTCTTTAACAATTTTAGAAGCAGCGGCAGGTTATGGTAAAACATGTTCAGTATATGAATTGATGAACAAACTTTCTGAAAAAAATGACAGGAACTTCGTACCATTGTTTATAGAACTATCAAAAAATAGAAATGCGAGAATATTTAAATATGTTTTGTTGGATGAAATTGATCGAAATTTTTCATCATTGTCTTCAGACTTGGTAATATCTGAAATAAGATCCGGACGAGTTCCTTTAATAATAGACGGATTTGATGAATTATTGTCTTCTTTTGAAGACAATAATCAATTGAATGACGATTTAATTGATAATTCTCAAACTATGCTTGATACCATTGTTGAGTTGTTGGAAGGAGATTCGAATGCAAAAATTATAATAACATCAAGAAAAACATCATTGATTTCAGGCAAAGTATTAGATGGATTGATTTTAAAATTGGATAGTTGTCCAATTTCAAGAATAACATTAAAAGAACCGAAAATTGAATCTTGGCTAGAGCCTGACAAAATAGATTTTCTAAAAAATCAAAAAATTCCACTTGGACAATTTTCAAATCCTATTTTATTAAAGTGGTTGCAGAAAACTGATTTTTCAGAATTCGCTGAAGATAATTTTTCAATACACGAAATTTTGGACACAAATTTAAATACTTTATTTAATAGAGAAAAAGAACGACAGCAATTGCCATTAAAAGAGGAAGAGCAAAATGATATCTTTGAATCTTTTGCCGGATTTTTAATAGAATTACAGATTTCTAGCGAAGAACCTTTATTCATTTTTGAGATTTTTAAAGACATTTTAGGAGATAAAATTCAGGAATTCATTACAAGATACACAGATATCAAATCCCGTCCGAATGAAAATGAGTTCATTGCAAAATTGACCAGACACGCTCTCCTTGATACTAATAAAGCTATGGATAAACAAATAGGATTTATTAATGATTTTATATTTGGTTTATATTTGGCAAAAGTTGTTATTCACAACAGATTCGAAAATAAACAGCCTCAAATATGTAAGGATCATATAGATAAAATATGTACCACATATAAGATAATGCCGCAACAAAATAAGGATGAATTATTTGATAAATTGTTGCCATATATAAAAGATTTTGATTGTGCGAATCTATTGCAAATAGATGCTCAGATAAAAGGCACTATAACAAGAAGTTATTTTGAGGTGCAGTTAGATGGAATTACATTTAATGATTTCAATTTTTCAAGCAGCTTCGAAATAAGAAATTGCATTTTTTCAAATTGCGTTTTTATAAATTGTTTGTTTGGAGACAATATGATAGAATGTCAATTTATGGATTGTTGTTTTTATGATATTTCTTATTGTTTCGAACTTGGGTCAGAAAAGTTTATATATGGTTGCAGCAATTTCTTTTTTAATTGTATTGGAATAAATGTTGATTACTCAAAAGAATATAATAAAATAAAAAAAGAGGAAGATGTCGATATAATGGAAAGAAGGATTCTTGAGCAATTCTGGTGCCCAGGAAGAAATAATTGTGATAAGCGGAGACAACCTAAAACATTATTTAGAGGATTTTCTCAATCAGAGTACAAATCTGTTGCGAATAGCATTGATACTCTTAAAAAGAAAAAAATTTTACTGCAAACAAGTTATTGTTTAGAAATAAATATCGCTAAGATAGCCGAAATCAGAGAAATATTAGGGAGGTAAGATGGTTATAGATGGTCAAAGTAAGAACGTTTTAAGGGACTTAGAAAGGGAACTAGATGATCTCCTAAGTAACGCGGGGATATTTTTTCGTCTTTTTTCAAGGATAAAGGAGCAAAGTTCTATAGAGAAAAAACTTATCTATAAAAGAGCTGAGAAAGGGGAAAAATATAAAATGCAGGATTATCTTGGTTTTAGAATAGTTTTGTACTTCAAAGATGATATAGATCTTGTAAAAAAAATTCTTTCTACAAAATACCAAGAACTAGATACGACAGTTGATACCCCAAAAGATAATGAATTTTCACCTGTTCGAATAAATTATGTTTTTTTGCTTCCTTCAAATTATGATTATTTAATCCCCGATAATTTCCTTAATAAAGTTGATAAATCTTTTGAGATTCAGATCCGTACAATTTTTTCTGAAGGATGGCATGAGGTAGAGCATGATTTCAGATATAAGTGCCGAAATGATTGGGAAGAATATCAAGATCTTTCTCGTGTCTTAAATGGAATTTTTGCAACTTTGGAAAATTGTGATTGGGCAATAATAAAATTATTTGATGACCTTTCATATAAAAATTATAAAAATAAAGAATGGGAAAAAATGCTAAAAAATAAATTTCGACTACGTTTTACTGATGCTGTCTTATCGAAAGAAATTGTTGAGTTTTTTAACAACAACGCAGATGTCGTTAAAAAAGTATTTAAGTCAAACCGCTATAAATTAGTTGAGGATTTTTCAACTGCAAAAATACCGTTTGCTTTTGATAACATAGTATATTATACTTTTTTGCGTGAAGGGATAGAGCCTTCTTTAGAGATTCCGATTTTAATAAAAGAACTTTATGAAGCAACTAATAAATAATAAGATAACTCTCATGGTAACCTTCAATAACCAACATAATTGACCACCATGAATGCTTGGAGGAAATATAAATGAATAAAGACTTGAACATATCAGATTTTCGTGAAGGCAACCGCATTGAAGCGAAACTCGCAAAAGGCGGGCTTCCTGCAAGTATTTGGGAAACTTATTCGGCATTTGCCAATACTGACGGCGGTTTGATTCTGCTCGGTGTGAAAGAGAACAAGAATCATTCTTTTGAAATCGTCGGCGTTGAAGATCCTGATTCTCTAATAAAATCATTCTGGGATACGGCGAACAACCGGAACAAAGTCAGCATAAATATTCTGACGAACAGGAATGTCTATTCAAAAGAGATTGATGGCAAAAATATAGTTTTTATCGAGGTGCCGTCAGCGGAAAGGCAGTTTAAACCGGTTTATCTGAACAACAATATTCTGGGCGGAACATACCATAGAAACGGTGAAGGCGACTATCTCTGCACAAAAGAAGATGTCTCTGAAATGTTCCGCGATGCCAGCGCGGTTTCGATGGACTCAAAAATACTGACCGGTATGGATGAAAGTGTTTTTTGTACGGATTCAGTGAAGGGTTACCGTAATGTATTCAGCAATATTCATTTGAACCATATTTGGAATGATTTGGACGATGTAAGTTTTTTGCGGAAAATAGGCGCAATGGGGCTGGACAAAGAAACCGGGAAGCTGCACCCGACGGCTGCCGGACTTCTGATGTTCGGATATGAATACGAAATCGTCAGAGAGTTTTCTCTTTATTTTCTTGATTATCAGGAAAAATACGATGATGCGAACCGCTGGACTGACAGAGTGATTTCAAGTTCAGGTGACTGGAGCGGAAATGTTTTTGACTTCTTTTTCAAAATCGCGTCAAAACTGATGTCAGACATAAAAAAACCTTTCAAACTGGACGGAATATTCAGAGTTGACGACACTCCGGTTCACAAAGCAGTGCGCGAAGCTTTGGTAAATACGCTGGTCAACGCTGATTATTACGGCAGACAAGGGCTTGTTATACAAAAATATCCGGACAAATTCGTTTTTTCCAATCCCGGAACATTCAGAATTCCGCTTAAAGATGCGTTTGACGGCGGCACATCAGATCCGAGAAATGCTACTCTGCTGAAAATGTTTTCAATGATACATATCGGCGAGCGTGCCGGAAGCGGAATTCCCGGAATTGTCGCAACTTGGGAAAAAGTCTTTAAAACAAAACCGGAATATGAACAGAAATATTCGCCTTCACGCATAAAAATGGTGCTAGATATAGCAGAATTTGTGGAAAAAAGTAGCGATAAAGTAGCGATAAATGATAAAAGTAGCGATAAAGTAGCGATAAATAATGAAAGTAGCGAAAAAATGACCTCTAAAGAACTTATTTTGAATTATGTAGCGACATTTGGAAGCATTGATAGTTCAAAAGCTATGAATTTGACCGGTTTGTCTGCTCCAGGGGTTAGAAAAATATTTTCGCAACTTGTTGAAGAGGGAGAAATTGTTGCCAACGGTGCGAACAAGAACAGAACTTATTCACTGGTAAAAGAAAGAGAGTAAGCAAACCCCAATGACCACCATGAATGCTTGGAGGAAATATAAATGAATCTCGATATCAATCAAAAGTTGGACGAACTTCTTTCGATAAAATATGAGACAGAAACTGTTGAGTTTAAGGAAGCTAAAGAAACTTTTGCTTTTGATGATCTCGGAAAATATTTTTCAGCTTTGAGCAATGAAGCGAACCTTCACAATGAAAAATATGCTTGGCTCGTTTTCGGTGTGGAAGACAAAAAACACAATATTGTCGGGACAAATTACAAAAATGATGACAAGTCTTTGCTGGCTCTGAAAGAGGAAATGGGAAAGCAGACTACAGGAAATCTGACTTTTATCGAGATCCATAAATGTTTCAGGAAAAACAAAAATAACGAGGAAAAACGAGTTCTTGTTTTCCAAATTCCGGCTGCGCCGTGCGGAATGCCGGTTGCATTCAAAAGAATGTATTACGGGCGTGACGGCGAGGCTCTTGTCGGGCTGAGTATCGAAAAAATCGAGAGGATCCGTGCCCAGAATGTTACGAATGACTGGAGTGCGCAGATCATTCAAAACGCTACAATCGAACATCTTTCAAAAGAGGCGATTTCGCTTGCGCGAAAAATGTATGCCGAAAAGAATCCTCATCTTGCTTCTGATATTGAGCGTTGGAGCGATTTGGCTTTTTTGAATAATGCACGGCTTACACGCGAAGGCAATATCACCAATACGACGATCCTGCTTTTGGGAAAGCCAGAATCGGCAGATTTGATTATTCCGGCTATCAGTCAAATCACCTGGATTCTGAAAGACCGTGACGGTGTGGTAAGGGATTATGAACATTTTTACTGCCCGCTCATTGTTTCGGCGGAGAAAGTTCAGGCAAAAATACGAAATCTAACATACCGTTACATGACCGGCGATTCGATTTTTCCGAAAGAGACTTTGCAGTACGATCCTTACATTATCCGCGAGGCGTTGAACAACGCTATCGCTCATCAGGATTATTCAAAAGCGGGAAGAATCACCGTGCAGGAACACGAAGATGACTATCTGATTTTCTGCAACTGCGGCGATTTTATTCCGGGAAGCATAAAAAATGTTTTGAAAGCTGAATATTCTGCGAGCAATTACCGCAATCCGTTTCTTGCGACTGCAATGGTCAATCTGAACATGATCGACACTGTCGGAAGCGGCATACTGAAAATGTTTCTTGCTCAGAAAAAGAGATGTTTTCCTTTGCCCGATTATGATTTTTCAAATCACGAAGTACGCATGAAACTTTATGGCAAAATCCTGGATATAAACTATACCAGGCGGCTTCTGAATGAAGATCTACCGCTTTCTGAAGTCTTCGAATTGGATAGAAAACAGAAAGAAGAATTCATTTCGCATAGAAACGACCCTGTAAAGGAACAAGTAAAGGAACAAGTAAAGGAACAAGTAAAGGAACAAGTAAAATCGCTGATTCTTGTTTTAGATGGGGAAAAAAGTAAAAAAGAATTAGTGGAATTGCTAAACTTGAAAGGTTTGAGAAATTTTTCAGAA
>JAEEGL013893440.1_pt1 | contig 15499 bp, 16 predicted proteins | sample 9134231 | NCBI WGS metagenome assembly JAEEGL01 (sample SAMN16246548, study PRJNA631951) | gut metagenome | biome: gut microbiome; feature: rumen; material: fiber-attached | host: Bos | place: Iran: Karaj | collected 2018-10
ATTTGGCCCAGACGATCCCATCACCAGAGAGCAGCTGGCAACCATCCTCTATCGTTATGCGGCAAAAATGGCGAGTGATCCCAGCGAATTCCCCATGAATCCATTGCCATTCACCGATCGCACAGAGATCAGCAAATGGGCAGATCAGGCCGTTCAATGGTGTTATCTTAAAGGAATCATCCATGGGAAGGATGGGAATCTGTTTGACCCTCAGGGAGCCGCCACGCGCGCCGAAACGGCCGCCATGCTGGAGCGGTTTTGCAGAGTCGTGGAACAAGAACCTCCCGCAAATAATCTACCACTGTTATGATCAAAAGAAGTGCCTGGAATCTGCTTCCAGGCACTTCTTAACTATTTTTAGACAAAAATCATTTTTGTTATATTTTAATCTGTATACTGTATGGCACTTTCGAACATCATATTTTCTTCCATTTTGAATGGAGGCGAGATCATAGTGATTCAAAAGGGGAGGAAGTAGGCTTATTAAGAAAAAAGGGGCAGTCCAGCGTGGTGAGATTGGTCACAGAAGCGCCGCCGGCCAATGTGCAAATCCCGTCAATTTGATAGCGACAATCTCTTGCGCAGCAGATCATGGAGAAAAACCTCCGAGGGAATTGTTCATATTTCAGTTCCTAGTCATTCATATAAGAAGCAGGTCGATTCTTTAAGCACGCAGCTCAGCAGGTATAGTATGTCTCCGCGACAACAAAAATATGCAATCGACAAGAAAGCTCATATCAATGACCTTGAATAGATCGTGCAGGAGGGGAGAATCGACCGCTGGAAATAAGGCTTGACAGCCGAACCGGAAATCGGTAAAATAGAAATCGATAATTTCGCAAAATAAAAATTTTGCGAAATTCGGGGGAGCGATTTTCCCAAAAAACCCGTAATAGCCGGCCCCTGACGCTTTCTGAGCTGATCGAGCCTATCTGACAGGCTTCCAAAATGCAAGAAAGTCTTTCACAAAACTCTTTGCTTGTCAGAATGTTTTATTCAAAAATGTGCCGAGAAAGCTGCGGTCTTTTACTTCATTTCCCTCATGACAAAGCAGCCATTCCTTCACATCAAGACCTCCGCCAAACCCTGTCAATTTTCGGTTCGTGCCGACAACCCTGTGACACGGCACGATGATCGGCAGCGGGTTTGCTCCGCAACCTGCGCCGACGCTTCTGGCAAACCCTTTTCCTTTTTTACACCACTGCGCAAGCTCTGCATAGGTAATCACCTTACCATATGGGATTTCCGCGATTTTACTCCAGACCTGGTGCTGAAATTCGGTTCCAAAGAAGCGATACGGTACTGTAAAGCTCATAGGTCGACAAGGATGATCAAAATAGTCCAATAATTCCATACGGGCCTGCTTCAGAATCGGACTGTCGCTTGCTGTAATCTCATGCCCTGGATAATATCGACGCAAATAGAGCTCTGCGCGAAGCGGCGTGGATTCCGGTAGCTGGATATAGATTACGGCGTCTTGTGTTGCAAAAAGCCTCAAATCGCCGATCGGCGAAAGAAACATGCAAAACTGTATATACTGTATATTCGGTTTTTCTAGCATATCTCAAAAACTCCTCAAAAATCATGCGAAATAACTACTTGCAATTAAATATTATCAGACTTCTATTCGAATTTCAAGACATTTCTTTTTAAAACTAATTAAAGTTTGTCAAAAACCTTAATTAAACTTTAAACATACGGAAAGGTCGGCTTTCATTATGAACGAGTATCCCCTTCACATTCAGAATTTCCTTACGTATCTTGAAACAATTCAAGGCAAATCTCCCTTAACGGTAGATGAATATGAGCTTGATTTGCGAATGTTCTTTCGTTTTTTAAAACAACGTCGCGGTTTGGTCCCTACAGATATTTCCTTCGATCAAATCGGGATTGCCGACGTCGACCAAGAACTGCTGCGCAGCATCACATTGAGCGACTTCTATGCATTTCTGAACTATCTGGCCCGTGAAAAGGGCGATCAGGCGGCGACACGTGCGCGCAAAGTCTCGTGTCTGCGTTCCTACTTCAAATACCTCACGAATCATCAGCATCTTTTGGATTCCAATCCTGCCGAACTTTTGGAAATCCCCAAAAACCCCTCCCGTCTGCCCATCTACCTCTCGCTTGATGAATCCTTGCGCCTGCTCGACGCTGTTGAAGGGAAAAACGCCGTGCGGGATTATGCGATCCTAACTCTCTTCCTCAACTGCGGGATGCGGCTTTCAGAGCTCTGCTCCATGAATCTTTCCAAACTCGATCTTCGGGAACGCACGGTTCGGATTGTGGGCAAGGGAAACAAAGAGCGACTTGTCCATTTAAATTCTGCCTGTGTAGAAGCCCTTGAGGCATATCTCGCCCTGCGACCCACCGAAGGCGTTACCGGCGACGACCGTGATGCGGTTTTTCTCAGCCGTCAAAAAAAGCGGATCAACGGCAGAACGATCGAACTGATGCTGAAGAAATACCTGCAAAACGCATCCCTAAGCACGGATCGATATACTCCGCACAAACTGCGACATACTGCGGCCACACTGATGTTTTCAGAAGGCGGCGTCGACGTTCGAACCCTCAAGGAGATTTTGGGGCATGAGCAACTCAATACCACACAGATCTATACTCATGTGGGCGACCGTCAAATCAAAGAGGCCGCGCAAAAGAATCCTCTCTCAGGGGTGAGAAGAAAAAAAAGCGCTTCCTCCCCTGCCTCCACCTCCTCCAAAACGAGCGATCTCTCCGATTGGGAAGAGGAAACCTGAGGACAGGTATGCCCAAATACCAAAGTGAAAATGCAAAACAGAGCCGTTGGAAAAAGCTCTTCCAACGGCTCTGTTTCATTTGCTGCAAGCTTATACCGCTTAAACCTATTTATTCAGAAGATCACGAATCTCACTGAGCAGCTTCACTTCTTCAGATGGCTCTGCAGGAGCGGGCTCCTCAGCAGGCTCTTCTTTCTTTCTGCGCATGTTGTTGATAGATCTGACCATGAGGAAAACGACCATCGCAACCAGCAGGAAGTTTACGACACATTGAATGAAATTCCCGTAGTTGATTGCAGCCTCTTCAACTCCCTCTGCAGCCGGTCGAATCACATAGCGAAGAGTGGTGAAATCAATGCCGCCAAAGAGCATACCAATGACCGGCATGATGATATCGTTGACCAACGATGTGATAATGGTAGTGAAGGTGCCGCCCATGATAACGCCGACGGCAAGATCAATCACGTTGCCGCGGGATATGAATTCTTTAAACTCAGCGCCGATACTTTTTTTCTCACTCATATCTTGTTCCTCCAGTCATTCTCCAAAAAATGAGGATTGGAGCCAGCAAGAAGATGTCGGCACCGCCACATCCTGTGGGTTCTGCTGCGCAGGGCATCCTGCATACTGACCCGATCCGTCAATATGCTTCAAGAATAGCACAATCGAAAAGCTTTTTCAATAGTCTAACAGGTGACACATAACATTGGAATCCAAAATTCCGGACTGAGCGTCTCTATTTCAAGGGTGTTTTCATACTGTATTACGACAAAACCCGCTCTATGCTGGCCCGCTGCGTTGTAAAGTCGAGAAGACAGTTCTCTCCCTCGGCAAACAAAAACGAAGCCTCACAGCAAATCCCCTCCCGGATTCTCCGGGTCATCTGCCCTGCAACCGGCGCGTGGAGTTCTTGTCCGAACAATTTGCCGAATTCAACTTTCAGGCGGCGGTTTCCCTGTTTGAGTAAAACGAAATGCCTGCCGGAATAAACCCGTGCTCCAAGATAGGTTGCAAGACGATATTCTTTTTCGCCGATCCGCACGACTGCAATAACGCCTTCCAATTCAATTCCGGCCACAGGGACCTTTGCCACCGCAATTGAGATCGAACAGGAGGGGTTCGTTTCCGCACAATGGCACCAAAAGTAGGTCTGCGGAAAAGATCTTCCCCTATCCCCTTCCAGGTATCCGATCCCATCACAGAATACATAGTGATTTCCATTGATCACCAGGTTGCCCCGCACATTATGACGCATGCTCAAAATCATATGGCGGCATTCCAGATTCGGCATCAGTTTGAAGGGCCCCATAATGTCATAAGCAAGCGGAGTCATCCCCGAAAAATGCAGTTCTCCTGAAGCTAAAACATCCTGGGAATTCATATGGAGATAAACGGCGTTTTTTGTAAAAACACTGCTGCCGATGGCAATAGCGCCCGCCTGATCATACAGACCGACCTCTTCCGCACGGTATGGCACAAAGTAGGAGTTCTCCCGCGTTAATATCTGAATGGAGGCGCTTTTTTCCACGTTGCCGTCGCTGTGGATTGCAGGAATCAGAGCGACGACCTCATCCCTATTTTGCTGCTTAAAGTAAAACCCTTTAAAAAATGCCAAATACGATTCCCCCTATGGCATCGTTTTGATTTATTCTTTCTCATGTATCCTGAAATATTCTCACTTCGATAACCGCATCATAAAAACCCGCATAGGATGGAATACGCACATCTTCCAATGTGCCGGTCAATCTACTGAAAGGATGATACTTTATGAATCGACATCAGGGCAGAGAGCTCGGTTGTGAAGAGATTTATCGTGTTTTGAACCACACCTCTTGTACGCGGCTTGCCGTATGTGGAGACAGCACGCCATATATTGTTCCAATGAACTTCACTTGGAACTGTGTGAACGGTCGCCTGCACTTCTTTCTCACCAGCAGATGTAATGGGGAAAAAATGCGTCATTTAAGCAGAAACAACCGTGTAGCGCTTGAATTTGAGCTTTGTGATGGCAACCGCATTTATACTGTGGTCGCACGCGGATCGGTTGTGAACAGCATGGGAACCGACTCCAGTGAAAATGACTGCAGCAGATGCGGAATGGATCGAGGAAGCGGAGCCTGCAATTCGGGACACAGCGGGAACAGAAATGGGATGAGCTGTTGCTCTCGACACTGCAACTGCGGCGAAGAAGATCGTGACAACGGCGCAGCCACGCGGCTCGATATTGCGGTCGACAGCATCACCGGCAGAGCCTTTTGCAATTCTTGTGAGGCGTAAGGAAAACAACTTCTTAAGGAGGGGCGCCTGCTTCAGGCAGGTCCCCTCTTTGAGCATACAAACGGATACGGCGATATTTTTCTGCGACATCACTTGACATCCGTTTTATGACGTGTATAATAAATCCATAGAAGAAATGCGGATATGGCGGAATTGGCAGACGCGCTAGATTCAGGTTCTAGTCGGGGCAACTCGGTGGAGGTTCAAGTCCTCTTATCCGCACCACGTCGTCGCGGACTTCGTATCGTTCGCGACGGCGTTTTCTTTTTCAACGCAAACGCCATCTCTCATTCACTCCGTCGCTCCTCCTTTCCGAATCGAACCTGCTTCGCAGGGCTTCGATTCGGAGATCGCGTTTGTCGTTATCATTATTCATACCAGAAGAAGTGCATCGCGAAGGGATGCGCTTCTTTTTTAATACAAATCGGATAAGATGACTTGAAGCTTCAGAAGGGACGAGTCGAAGTAAAATATGCCGGTGGCATATCATATTTTGTAGGCGAGTGCCGCGCAGGCGGGCAGCAGACGGCAAAGCCGCTTGGTCGCCAAGCGGGGCAGATTGACATATGACAATCTGCGTCCTCTTATCCGCACCAGCAGCAAGCCCATCCCTTGTGGATGGGTTTGCTGTGTTTTTGCCCTATACGGCAGCCTCATATCTGAAAAGCTTTTTCCCTTCACATAACATCGTCGTTCGTGAACTGTCTTTGGTTCCCTGCGTTGCGCGTCATTCTAAATATTTGAATGTATGTTGTCGGTTACATTTTCCCACTGACTGTCACAAGCGAGTTGATTGCGATTGCAATTTCCTGTGGTTTCACGTATAATCGGATGTGACATATGTAACATTCATATGCCGTGACGTCAAATTAAGAAAGGAGACGATGGGTTTTGCGGATCATAGCAGATTCTTCTTCCAATGTTACGCGGATAGAAGGTGTGGATTTCTTTTCGATCCCTGTGACGATTCAACTGGGCGATAAGTCTTACGTTGATACGCCAGCACTTCATGTGCCGGATCTGCTGCGGGATATGGAAGCCTACTCCGGGCCGGCGGGCACAGCCTGCCTCAGCATCGTCGACTGGTTGGACGCCTTTGGCGACGATGATGAAATCTTTGTCGTGACGGTTACCGGCACCCTTTCAGGATGTTACAACACTGCCATAATCGCTGCGCGTGAATATATGGAGGAGCACCCTGACCGGCATGTCGAGGTTTTGGACTCTCTTTCAGCAGGTCCGCAGTCTGCACTTCTCGCAGAACATTTTGCGGATTTGGTGAAGTCCGGTATTCCATTTCGGGAAGCCTGCGTACAAATACGCGAGTACCACAAACTCACGCGGCTGGTCTTTATGTTTTTTTCCCTGGACAATATCGCACGAAACGGACGGATCAGTCCTGCGCTTGCAAGGCTTGTTTCAAAGCTTCATATCACAATCCTGGGAAAAGGCAGCATGGACGGGAAGCTGGAACCCCAAAACAAGTGCCGCGGCAGGGTCAGGGGGATGGAACAGCTCTGGAAAAACATGAAGGCCTGCGGGTATGATGGCGGAAAAGCCCTGATCCATCACACAGAAAACATAGAAACTGCTTCAGAGCTGCGCAATATGATTCTCTCGGAATATCCGGATTCCAATGTGCAGATCAGCGAAAACCGGGGAATCTGCGCCTTCTATTCCGAGCGGGGTGGAGTTCTGATCGGCTTTGAAATCAACCCGACTAAGAGGAAATGAAATGATATGAATCACAGGGAGAGCGTCTCGGCAAAAGATCGATATGGCAATTTGCGCAAACACAGCGCGGAAAGCAATACTCTGGTCAGAGACTGTTTGAAAACCGCATTGCTGGCCCTGATGAAGGAGCGTTCATATAAGGATCTCTCCGTGTCGGAGCTATGCCGAAAAGCAGGCGTATCCCGTATGGCGTTTTACCGAAACTACCGGATCATCAACGACCTGTTTCGGGAAGCTGCGGAAGACCTCAACAGCGAGATCGTTCATGCTTTGGGAAGCCCCTTCCGTGCGGGAACGGGAAGCGAATGGTACGAGCAGACCTTTCAACTCATCCAGGCGCGCAAAGAGGAAGTATCCATCATGCTGCAGGAAGATCTTCGGCTTACTTGGATGCAGATTATCAATGCGTTGGCCGTTCACGACCCGGATTTCCCCACAGAAAAAAAGATTCAGCGCCTGATCTGGTGCGGCGGTTTTGAGAATATCATCGCTCACTGGCTCAGCCATGGTATGACAGAAACTCCGAAGGAGATGGCCGCTTATTGTGTGCGCTATTTGCCGGTCATCAGCGTCCTTGAGGAATAGAACCCCTTCCCTACCGAATCAATTCCGAATCAATCCTCACGTTCTCCATACGGTCGCTCTTTTCTTGTCATGAATCAAACACAAAAACCTGCACGCAGGTTTGGGATGCAACTCAAACCCAAATCACGTGCAGGTTTTTCTTTTTGAAGCTGCCTCCTATGTTGGATCGAAAAACTGAAATCTCCTTGCAACGGATGAGGAGATTACCCTGCGCTCTCCTGCCCTGTTTTGGGCTGCAGTGCAATTTCAATTGCCTCCCTGATATTTTTCACCGCATAGACCGTCGCTCCGTCTACCGGTGTTTTTGGGCGGTCTGTGTAAGGCACAACAAATGAATGATATCCCAATCGAACAGCTTCGGCAATGCGGGAGGACACCCCCCGTACACTGCGCAGCTCACCGGCAAGTCCGACCTCTCCAAAGGCAATGAAATCATCCTGCACCGGTCGGTCTAAAAAGCTTGAGGCTGCCGCCAAAACCAGCGCAAGATCGGAGGATGGCTCGTTGAGATGCAGCCCTCCCACCACATTGCAGTATGCGTCGACAGACGAAAGACGCAGTCCAACATGTTTCTCGAGAACTGCCAGAAGCATGGCGCAACGGTGTTGATCAATCCCGGTAGACATCCGGCGAGGCGAGCCCAGATTGCTCTCGATCAAGAGCGCCTGTACTTCGGCCAGAATGGGACGAGTCCCCTCCAACACGCAGACTGTGCAAGTTCCAGACACATCATGCGGTTTTCCGGCTAGCAGGGCGGCCGACGGATTTTCCACTTCTTCCAGTCCGTTTTCCCGCATTTCGAAAATACCGATCTCATTGGTTGAACCAAAGCGGTTCTTTGCAGCGCGGATGATACGATAGGTCAGGTTCTTATCTCCCTCAAAATACAGCACGGTATCAACCATGTGCTCAAGCATCTTCGGCCCTGCAATCGATCCCTCCTTATTCATATGACCAATAAAGAGAAACGTGATTTCCCTCGACTTCGCAATGGAAATCAGAGCATTGGCGCACTCTTTGATCTGACTGATGGTTCCGGGCAATGCATTGAGATCTGCACTAAACATCGTCTGGATCGAGTCGATCACGACCACTGCAGGGTTCTCCGTTTCAATGATTTGTTCCACTGCCTGGAGTTCTGTGTTGGTCAGCAATAGCAGCTCGTTTGATGAGATTTGAAGGCGATCGGCACGCAGCCGGATCTGACGGCGAGATTCCTCTCCAGACACGTAGAGCACCTTGCACTGCTTCGCAATCTGTCCGCTTGCCTGAAGCAGAATCGTAGACTTTCCGATCCCCGGATCTCCACCCAGCAAAGTCACGGAGCCACGCACCAGTCCGCCTCCGAAAACGCGATCCAGCTCTTTCAGTCCCGTCGCAATCCGATCCCGCTCATTGTCAGAGGAATCCTCTGTCGCGAGATCCAGGAGCGGTCGCGCTTTGGGAAATTCGCCTTGCTGGCGGCCTCCTGCCTTCAGCCCTAAGGAATCAGGTAAAACCACTTCCTCCTCCATGGTGTTGAAACTACCGCAGGAAGGACAACGGCCAAGCCATTTCACACTCTCATATCCGCATTCACGGCAGACAAATTTACTCTTATTCTTACTCAAGCTGCTCCCCCTGTTCGCATACGCTCTCTGCAAGCGTCTGTGTTTGTTCGCAGTTCTCTTTCAGTTTATTATAATAGCTTTGAAGGCCGCTTGCAATGGCTTCGGCAAGCTGCTGCTGATAGTTCGAATCGCACAACAGCTGCGTCTCTTCCGGATTTGAAAGAAAGCCGCATTCCACCAAAACACAAGGCTGCTTCACCTGTTCAAGCAGATAAATCTCCCTGCCCGCCTCTTTGATCTTGCGCTCATTTTCCGGCTGTGCCTCTTCCCGAATCGCGTCTTGAATGCACTGTGCCAAAAGCTTGGAACTGTTATTTGTCTTGGAATAAAACACCTGGCTTCCACGGTATTTCGGAATTTCAAATTTGTTCATATGGATGCTGATGAGCACCGCTTCCGGATATTCCTGCGCCACGGAAACTCTGGCTCGCAGATCAGCGGACTTTCCTTTTTCTCCGTTCAGGGTCAACGCCTTGTCTTCCCGTCGGGTCATCACGACCTGAAATCCCCTTTCCAGAAGTACAAGTTCCAGCTTCTTTGAAAGATGGAGATTGAGGTCTTTTTCAAGCACGCCGTCCGGCGACACCGCCCCTCCGTCAAATCCGCCATGTCCCGGGTCGATCAAAACCACAGGGAGGCCATTCCCCGCAAGGTGGACCGGTGCTGTCCGGGGTGCTTCAAAATAGGAGCCGGCCGCCAGGCAAAGAGCTGTCATCGCCACCACGGCATATCGCCGCAGTTCTGTCAACCGATGCAGAAAACTCTGCTGTTTCATCCACCCTTCTCCTTCCCATACATTTCATATGATACAGTTCAAATGGCTGGAGCGACGATCTTTGCAACATCATAGCTCGTTCCCAAATAGGCCCAGTTTTGTGCAAACGGCCGCATGATATTCCAATATCCCACGCCTTTCAAACGAAATTCATCTCTGAGCCGCAGCTTCTGTTCAATACTCCGCACGTCTTCAAACCAAACCACATGTTCCGAACCGTCGCGGAAATAGCCAAAGGTGGGCGAAGCGGCTCTCTCGTCAAAGAGGACCTCCGCCCTGTTTTGCGCTGCGATGGAAATCGCTCGTTGGTTTCCGATGCTGGTTGCGCGGGAAATTCCGCGCTCATAGGGCAACCTCCAATCATACCCATAGTTTGGGATACCCATGAGGATTTTAGAAGGGAGAATCTCTTCCACCCCATACTCCACCACCCTTCTCACCTGGTTGAGAGGCGCAACACTCATGGGCGGTCCATAGGTGTACCCCCATTCATAGGTCATCAAAAGAACTTGATCGGCAATTTCTCCAATCGCTTGATAGTTGTGCGCTTCATACAACAGACCCGGCTGGGCGGCATATGTCTTGGGCGCAAGGTCGACATGAAGGAAGAATCCCGCCCCATGCAGCTGATTGCGCAGATTCTCCAAGAAGCTGAGGTAATCCGCTGCGAGCTCGGGGGCAATGTATTCAAAATCCACATCCAGCCCCAGGTATCCCCTTTCTGTCATCGTTTGGATCAGATTTGCAATCACAAGGTTTTGTAAAACCGTATTTTGCAGCAAGACCTCAAATGAGGTCTCATAATTGCCGCTTCCGATTCCAGACAGAACCATAACGGGAGCAACCTGAAATTCATAAGCCTGCCGAATCAAGTCTGCATCGTCAACCGGATAGAGGTCGCCGGTATTCGAATATCCATAAGAGAAAATGTGAAGATATGTCAAATACGGCAAGGCGCTTCGCAGTTCGCGCCTGCCGATGGTCGGATACGCATACCCGCTGACCGAAATCGGCCCGGCTGATTCCACATCGTATCGAACCACGATCCTTTCACCCGGCCTGAGGGTTGTATTTTGCGCCAACGAAGGATTGTTTTGGATCAAATGCATCACTGATGTGTCGTTTTGCACAGCTATCCCAAACAGCGTCTCACCCACGGAAACCGTGTGGATTTCAGCAGGGATCAAAATCAGCAGTGCCTGACCGACCACCAAAGGATCATCAGAGCTCAGTCCGTTGTCCTGTACGATCCGGGAAACCGTGGTCCCATAGAAATCTGCGATACGATACAAGGTCTCTCCCCTGCTGACAACGTGAATCTCCATACTTGCTTCGCCCTCCTCTCGCCTGCCTTTGCATCCGGCAATCAACTGCGTTTGGCCGGTTGCAGTGAACTCGCCTATTCTATTCTATGGGAATCCCATCGTCCGGATGCTCTGCGGCAAGGAAATCCCGTCGGATTCCGAGGGCAAGGATGCGACCCACGCAACGGCGTCTCAAAAGGTGGGCTTCTCCTCATTCTCTCTGCAAAGAAAAAACGCCACGAAAAAAATCCGTGGCGTTTTTTCTTCTGTCAGCAGGGATATTATCTTAGTCAAACTGCGGATCGGGAGCCTTTTTGAAAAAGGAGGCAAACTTGTCTACCATTTCGGGAGCCATCGCAAGGGCCTTGTCCACACTCGTTTCACTGCGGTCGATCGTGATGAGCTTGACGTTTTCGCCCGCCACAGTCAGAAAAGCGATCGGCGTGATGCTGAGCGCGCCGCCGCCACCGCCGCCGAAACTGCCGTTTTTCTTCTCTTCCGCCGTCTGCGGTTTGAAGTCTCCTCCACCGATTCCAAATCCCACCGTAACCTTGGAAATCGGGATAATGGTCACACCTGTCGGGGTGACGATGGGTTCTCCCACAATGGTATTCACATCGACCATTTGATTGATATTGTCCATAATGGATTCAGCCATCCCACGGATCGGATGCTCATTCATAAAAACACCTCTTTCGTTTCTCAAGGATTCTAAAACTGTATCTCTAAAAGCGTATTTCTTTTATTCTCTTCCGGAAAAGGTTCTCTACGAGGCTTAAGAGGCTGACAGGACGGCGGCCTGCTGACCCTCCTTGAAGGCAGGCGGATCAGAAAGCGCACGGATCTCCTGAAACAGTTTCCAATAGCCGATCGCGGCAAACAGGAGACACCAAAGCCGCAGCCATATCTGGATTTCTCCGTTTACCTGGCAGGTCTGCCGCCCATAGCTCGGATAGATCAAAAGCTTTCGATGTCTCATCGTGACCAAGTGGCTCAGGGCTGCAGCGGCAGAATAAACCCCTGCGGAAAGCGCCCCAAATCCCATCGTCGTCTTCATCGGATCACCATCGGCCACAGCGATATCAAGTTGAAATCGATTGACCACAATACGTCTCAGCAGGCGTTCCTTTGTGAGGGTGATCCCTTTTTTCAGCGATCCCAAGAGAAGGCCGAGCTCATCCGAAGCATGAAGCAGCTCCTTTAGATCCCAGAGATCCTTTCTCTCGGTATCGTTCTCTCCCGGCGCGTTTTCCTTTCGCTTCTTCCCGCGTTTTCGCTTCAAAGGCTTTTCATCCCGCGGATTGATCCGACACAGCGTAATCCCTGCAAGTTGCGGCGCGATGCAAACCGCGCTGTCTTGAATGGTAATCTGAACGCCAAGCCGCAAAAAGAGCAACGCAAGCAGAATGAGGCCTATCACACAGGCCCATCCCAGAATGCGCAAATCCAACACCCCCTTCGTGGAAAACCTTCAAAAATCACTCTGGAAACGGCGGTTATCCTTTTTCGGAATTCTCGGCTTCTTCAAGGGAAAGCTGCAGCATCGGCTGAGCCTGCTCCTGCACGGGAGGGAGATCCTCCAGCGATGTGAGCCCAAAGCAGCGCAGGAAAAGCGCCGTGGTTCCGAACTGCATCGGCCGGCCCGGCACATCCAATCTGCCGCGCTCTTCAAGCAGCCCCTTATCGAGCAGAGATGCAACCACACCAGAGCTATCCACTCCGCGGACCTGCTCCAAAAACGCCCGCGTTACCGGCTGATTATAGGCTGTTATGGCCAATACCTCCAATGCTGCCGGGGAGAGCGAAATCTCCCGTTTCTTGTCGAGCAGCGCACGGACACAGCCCGCATACTCTTCTCTGGTGCAAAGCTGATATGCGCCATCAAGACGAAGAAGGCGGATCCCTCGCGCTGCGACATCGTATTCTGCGCGCAATTCTTCCAGCAGCTCTTCCAGCCGCTTCAATGGAATCCCCAAGGTCTGAGAAAGGGCTTCCGCCTCTATCGGTTCACCGCAGGCAAACAAAACGGCTTCCAACGCCTGCTTTTCTTTTCCCTTCGGAAGCAGGCCAAACGGTTCAGTGCGTTGTTCCAACAGCTTGTCCCTCCCTCTTCAAACGAAGTTCCATCCCCTCGTCGTCTCCCGTCAGCAAAATACGGTCCTGCTTTGCAAGATCCAGAATTGCCATAAATGCGGCAACCGCATCCGACAGGGATTTTTGGGAATAGATTGCCTCCCGAATATTGAGTCGCTTCTTTTCAAGCAGCTGACGCAGCAATCCAAACATTTTGGCCGCAACCGAGATCGTCTTATGGACGATGATCCCTGAAAAGCTTTCGATTGGCGGAGGCAGGCGGCGCAGGTTCCCGCAGAACACCGCTCCATATGCGTCGATCAGGGTCGACAGCTGGTGCGGACGCAAGGTCGGGGGGCTCCGGTCGAGCTTTTCCTGGGCCCTAGCATAGAGTCTTTTCCCAAACCGGTCATAGCGTTCGGAAAAGGTTTTTGCCAGCTCCTTATAGCGAAGATACTCGGCCAGCATGGCTGCAAGCTCTTCCCTGGGATCCTCTTCATCCTCCTCGATCGGGAGAAGCATGCGGGATTTCAGGTAGATGAGTTTTGACGCCATGAGCAAAAACTCGCTCATATTGTCCGGATCGATGAGCCCCGGAGATTCCATCGCAGCCAAATATTGCTCCAGCAGCTCGGCAATGGGGATCTCCCGAATGTCGAGCTTGTTCTTTTCGATCAGATAGAGCAGCAGATCGAGCGGGCCCTCAAAGAACTCCAGCGTATAGGTCACTGGCTGCATGCAGCATCTCCCCCTTTCTTCCGATGTGGAATCGTTCTGTTCTTTCAGCGTATCAGCAGACGAAAGATCGGCACGATCAAGGCCTGCATCCCACGGATCACTCCGTCGCGCAGGAAGGCGATCGGCCGGCTGAGCAGCCCTGTCCACAACAACAAAAACAAAACGGGCTGAAAATAACCTTCATAACGCATGATGGAAAAATAGAGGCGGTTCGGCAAAACTGAGTAGAGTATTTTGGAACCGTCGAGCGGGGAAACAGGCAGGAGGTTAAACACAGCCAGTCCCACATTGATCAGCACCATGATGTGCAAAAAGCTTATAAGATAGTTTGTCAGCATACTGCCTTTTGCATAGTAGTATGTCAGATAGAAGCAGAGCATGGAGAAGAAGGCAAGCAGCAAATTGGAGATCGGCCCGGCGGCGGCAGAAATGGCCATTCCCTTTTTTTGATCCCGAAAATACATGGGATTAATGGGAACGGGCTTTGCCCATCCGAATCGGAAAAAGAACATACAAAGCGTCCCGAGGGGGTCCATATGCGCCATCGGATTCAGGGTAAGGCGACCTGCGTCTTTTGCCGTTGGATCTCCAAGGCGGTATGCCGCGTAGCCGTGGCTGAACTCATGAAGCGAAAGAGAAAGCAGCACGGCAGGGATCAGATAGACGGTGTCTTGCAGTAACGAACGGAGAGACTGAAGCAAATCGATTGTTCCTTTCTTTTTAAAAGGGCCTGCAGGCACTCATGTGGCCATGCCGCTTGGGCATCCCGCTTTTCACATTTCCCGCAGCTTAGAGAAACAGTTTGTAATACCGATTCAGCACCGTTTTCATCACGCGGGTGAAACAAATATCATAGAGCACAAAGGCAAGATTGAAAAGCGCAACGGCTAAGAAAAGCTGTCCTTGAAATTCATCCAGAGGGATCCCAAGCAGACGGCAGATTCCGTAGCCAAGCAGCAGCATCCCGTTGCAGAAAACCAGCTTTACTGTCCAGCAGATCACACCGGTGAAAGCGCGTTCTGCCGCACGCTTGACAAGGGGGTAAATCCCAAAGAAGAGCAGAAATTCCAGCGCTGTTTCCTTTCTTGGAAGGAATAGGATCGAGAGAACCGAAGCCGTAATATAGCAGAGCATGGCCGACGTTGCGCCCCATTTGAGCAACACGAAGAGCACCAAAAAACTGGAAAGCGCCGCACAGGTCAAGGTGAAGGATGGAAAAGGCACTGAAGCCATCATGACCGCAACGGCTGCCGCGGCAAAAAGCCCGCCTCCGGTGATTTCTTTTGTCTTCAAACGCGCTCTTCCCTTCTGTTGTGTCGCTGTTGCAGGCCGGGCCGCCGGGGCGGATCCGCCGAACGATCCCTTTCCACCCACCCTTTAGCGGCAGCAGCAGTTACAGAATGAGTTGATACACAAAAATGTGGTGCACATCTCGCAGGGACCTCCTCCACAGGGAAGGCAGCAGGTTGTGGCGTAAGGCATCCCGCCCTCACCCGAAAAGGGCATCCCAGCCCCTCCCAAAGCGGCACGATATTCGATATTCTGTGGATCCAACCGAACGGCCTCTTCAAAATAGGTCCTCGCATCGGCCAGCCAGCCTTTTTGCCGGAGTACCATTCCCATCAGGAAATGCCACTCCGCTGTTCG
>JAEEGL016291098.1_pt1 | contig 15499 bp, 17 predicted proteins | sample 9134231 | NCBI WGS metagenome assembly JAEEGL01 (sample SAMN16246548, study PRJNA631951) | gut metagenome | biome: gut microbiome; feature: rumen; material: fiber-attached | host: Bos | place: Iran: Karaj | collected 2018-10
TTGCTCACGCCGTATTTCTCAATAAGTCCGGCAACAAAATCACCCCATACATCGTATGGGGTTTCATCCATGAAAGTATCATATACACTTGCAAAATCACTGTATGCTTCCATTCCTACCTCTTTTTTGAAAACTTAACCGAATAATCCTGCAATGATCATTATCAGTTTGGTACCTGTTCCCATTATAATACCGGCGAGAATAACACCGCAAACAACAGCTTTTACGCTCTTTTTAAAATCCATATCAAGGATTGATGCAGCCAGAGTTCCGGTCCAGGCTCCTGTTCCGGGAAGTGGTATTCCTACAAACAAAAACAGTGCCCAGTAGAGGCCTTTTCCTGCCTTCTCCTTAAGCTTTTCTCCGCCCTTGTGTCCCTTTTCAAGACAGAAGGTAAAAAACTTACCGATAATAGGCTTATCCTTGCCCCACTCAAGAACCTTTCTTGCAAAGAAAAAGATAAAGGGCATAGGAAGCATATTTCCTATGATGGCAATGATATAGCTCTGAAGCAGCGGAAGGTTATGAGCCACCGCATAGGGTACCGCTCCACGAAGCTCAACAAGCGGAACCATGGAAATAAAAAATACTATAAGATATTCCTTTAACATTAAACAATCTCCTTCAAAACGCTGATAAGCGTATCCATCTCCTCATCGGTTCCGATGGAAATTCTAAGATACTCACTTATTCTTTCAGGCTTATTAAAACGACGCACTATTATATCATGTGCACGAAGATAATCAAATATCTCTTTGCCGGCCATCTTGGGATGACGGGCAAAAATGAAGTTGGTCGCAGAATCTCCAAATTCAAAGCCCAGTTCCTTAAGCTGAATCTTGACTCTCTCCCTTGTGGCCACAACCTTGGCAGTTGTCTCCTCGAAATACTCCTTGTCCTTCATCGCTGCTGCTCCAAGAGTAAGAGACGGCATGTTCATAGTATAGGAGTTAAAAGAAAACTTTGCATCAGACAGATATTTTATCAGCTTCTCACAGCCAAAGGCATAGCCTATACGAAGTCCCGCAAGAGACCTTGACTTGGAATAAGTTCTTACAACAAGAAGATTGTCGTACTTATCTATAAGAGGAAGCGCCGTCTCTGCTCCGAAATCAACATACGCTTCGTCAACGATCACCACCACATCGGGATTACTCTTAATAATGTCCTCAATCGCCTCAAGACCAAGCGTAACACCTGTGGGCGCATTGGGATTGGCTATAACGACACCGCCGTTTTCCGCATGATAATCCGCAGGATCAATAGTAAAGTCCTCATTCAAAGGAGTCTGCTTGTACGGAATTCGATACAGATCAGCCCAAACATCATAAAATGAATAAGTTATATCCGGGAACAAAATCGGTTTATCCGAATTAAAGAAAGTAAGAAAGGCCATGGAAAGAACATCGTCAGAACCAACTCCGACGAATACATTCTCTTTTTTCACACCATAAAAAGAAGCAATGGAATCCACCAAAATGCTGCAGGTAGGATCCGGATATTTCCTGTAATCATCAAGCTCCGTCTCCTCATAGGCCTTGTAAACCGAAGGCGCCGGCGGATAAGGATTCTCATTGGTATTCAGCTTAATGATATTCTTAATCTTAGGCTGCTCACCGGGTGTATAAGGTACAACTTTCCTGACATTCTCTTCCCAGCTCATTTTTCTCTCCTTAGAATATAATCAACGTTTCCAAGCAAAATCTCCTTAATTATATAAATCTAATGCCATAAAATCAAGCATACTATTGTAGCTCACTACTGCACATCTCAAGGCTTAATTTACACACAGCTCAGGGTTCCCCTATACCCCGCTTCTCCCCGAAAGTCTGTGCCGTCTTCCGCATCAGAACGATAGAAATATGAGCCTCTGAGAGAGCGCATAGATTCATGAGTTCTCTTCAAAGGTCCCGAAGGATCTGTTCATGGCTCAATGTCTGACGCCCGGCCAAGACTTTTCCGGGGAACCATAATAATTTATCCCGGGCGGAGTTTTGAGCCATAGATCAAGAGGGACCTTTGGAGAGGACCATGAATCTAAGCGAACGAGGGGCGAATATTTCTATCGTTCTGATGTGGAAACCGGCACAGACTTCGGGGAGTTCAAACCTCCCACCACCCTGAGCGTCCTCCCTCCATAAAAAAATCCGGCGTCTCCGCCGGATTTTCATTCATATATTCAGAAGTATGGTTGTGATGTCATCCTGTAACTGATGCAAGTACGGGAACTCGAATAAATGCGATCGTGCCATGCTTTGTCATATTTACAACAACATGGTCCTTACGGATCTCAGCTGTTGGAAGCTGAACCCAGTTCTTGCCCTGAATCTGATAAACTGCGATATTGTCGCCGGCTTGTACGCCGCTGCAATAGAAATTAACCTTCGCATTGGAGAAGCTTGCTCCCGGTGAACTTGTTGTCACACAGTTAATGAGGCTTCCTCCAAGAGAAGCTGCAAGAGAATTGGCCTGGGTTAACAACCCCGGATTGGCGCCGGCAATCTTGAAGGTCACATTGCTTCTTCCGCCGTTGATCTCAACATGTCCACCCTGGGCTATAACATTCCCGCCATAGTTTACGGCATTATTCTTGGTATAAACATCAGGCTGCTGATAAGCTCCGCCGCCACCGCCGCTGCTCTTTGCAGCGGGCTTGCCGGACTGCTGGCTTGCCTTAATGGTATTCTGGAGACTCTTGATCTGCTTGGTAAGTCTCGCGATCTCTTCCTCCATCTTCTTTATATCCTCTGCCGTTACACTCTTTGATCCTTCCTGCTGATCAGAGCCGGCCGCATAAGTACATAGTGTTGTCGAAGCGAACATCACACAAGCAATCAGTAACGCAAGAATTCTCTTCATTTCTTTTGCCTCCATACTTTTTCATTCTAATTCAGCTATCTATGTTCCATGGTCAAAAGCTCTTACAGCCTTTCTTTTGACCCCATGTCCCTGCTTACTCGGGATCCGAATAATCAACGACTCTGTCCACCGTGCCGTTCATATCCGCCGCAAGACATCCGATAACGACTGTCTGCTTCCCTGTTCCCACCTCATCAATGGTGGATAAAGTAATGATGAAATTCTCCGGCTCAAGGCCTTCTTCCCAGCCCTGCCTTATATTCTTGCCCATGCTCCTGCCGGAATAGATCTCATCGATAAACTCCCGGCATCCCGAAGCATAGGAAAAATCATATTCCTCAATAAGCCTCGTGTTTCGTCTTTGGAACGCTGCCATAACCACATACACCAGCACCGTATCCTCGGTGTAAATATATATATATTGATGATCCTCAAAAAAAGTCCTGTCCAAAAACTGATTCAGATCAGAAAACATGGTCCCGTCCGAAAGTGTCTTGCCGTGAAGAACCTCATTAAAATCGCACATATCCTTTCGGTTGGCGGCCTCTATGTATATCGCTCCGGCAGGGTCCTCGCCCTTAAGAGCATTATGTGTTTTATAAAATGAATCATCCCCGTCACTGTTTTGCAGAACAGGATAATCTATCCCTGTCCCCGGCACATATATCCAGCCGAAGATATCACCGTTTTCTTCTGTCAGCTTTGGGAAACTCACATAGGAATCCGCAGCAGACTCAGTGAGAACCGCATTCTCAGCCTCATTTGCATCTGCCTTTTGCAAAAATCCTATTCCCCCACATCCCGATAAAAGCGCTGCCACCAGCACAGTTACAAGAATATATCTGACAGTTATCCTATCTATGTATTTATATCGGCACTTAATCTCCATTTATTTAGTCCATATTTTCAACTTTTTCATAAAATACTTCGATTATGGTCCTATAGAGGTCATCCTGATCCACATGGAACTCCTCAAATTCGCCGGTCTTCTCGGTTTCGCCGTCTATCATCATAAAATCCGTTGCATCAAAATTGTAATCCCTGATCTCCGGCGCCAGATAACCGATCTCATCGATGGAAATATTGGTCACCATCTTGTTTGAAATAGCAGTAAAAAGCTCCACTGCCGCATTATTGTTTTCTTCAGTGGCGGCTCTTGCTGCCTTTATAAAGCCGTTCAGATACTGGCGCTGTCTCTCCAGTCGCCTGTCATTTGAACCAAACTTATTTAGATCCCTGGATTTCACATAATGAAAGGCTGTCATGCCTTCAAGATGGACCTGTTCTCCCTTTTTCAGGGACTTGTCCCACTTTGTAAGATCCTCCAGAACCGTCACATCAACGCCCCCTACCTGGTCATTGATTATTGGGATAGCACTCATGTTGATGGCGGCATATCCATGTATCGGGAGCTGGTAAAACATGTTGGACACAGCCTTCACCTGGTATTCGCAGGATTCCTCCATACCGTTTCCAAAGCCGTGCTGGGTCGCGATCTGGGCTATAACGGTGGTTCGATACCTTCCGTACTCGTCATACACATCCACGTCCGTCATGCTGTTTCTGTTTATCCCGATAATTTTGATGGATTTGTCATGGGGATTAAGAACCAGTAAAAAAAGTCCGTCAGCCTGTCCTCCGTCTGTTCCCTCGGCAACCTCGGTGACAGTCTCGTCATTTTTGTCGATTCCCATTATCAAAAAAGTCTTGATATCTTCGTTGTAATCGTATACCTCGCCATTGTACCTGATCCAATCAGATTCCCAGCTGGCTCCTTCGGGCGCAGCATCAGCGGCCTCCGACTGAACCATTATCGGCGCAGTCGTAGCAGACTTGGCATCAAGATTCGATTTTCCCAGATACCTCATTGCCTCAATTCCAACAAGGGCTCCTGCCACGAAGGTCATAAGGACTGCCCATACAATGAGGAAAGCTCTGCCTTTTCCGCCCATAGGCACCTCACAAAAAGCTTAGTCTTCCCCGGTCTCTTCCTCCGATGAAGCCTCCGTAGATGCCTCCTGTGCCACATCATTTCCGAAAGTAAGCGCAGGGTATTCTTCATCCTCAATAATGTCGGAAGAGTCGCCGTTATCTTCGATATCCTCGATATCAGCCGGAAATACTCTTGACTGTTTGGTCACATTTCCGCTGTGATCGGCAACAGCATAGTAAACCACCGCCGTCTCTGCCTCTTTGTTAAGGACCACCTTCTCCACAACTATTCTTGAAGTAAGATCTCCGTCCTTGGCATCATAGGCGTTTATACCAATCTTAAGGTCATCATCCTTTGTTTCGGAATCATAGATAAGATCCACTGCTGAGAATCTGAACTCAGGAGCTATCCTGTCACTTCTTCCGTAGGCAATGACAATAAGTGCAATCAGCACTCCGCTTAAAATTGTAAAAAATACCCCCAGTATATTGCTTCTCACTTTTTCCTCCAGCCTTAATCTTTACGGGTTACACCAGCCAGATAATTAAGCTCATCAAGGTCATCCTCATCCGGTGCAGGTTCAGGCGCAGATCTGGTTCTTGGCGTTGTAGCTACATTCTGATTGTCCTCTCCATACCTGCCGTAATACTTGCCATAGTACTTGCCGTAGTATTTGCCGTAATAATTGCCATAGTGGCCATAATAACCTTTGCCTGTGATATCCACCTTATTAAGGACTACGCCCAGCATCTTGGCTCCTGCCTTGTCAAGCTGGTCTTTAACTCTCTGGGCAAACCTGTAGCTGATGGAATTACTCTCAACCACCATTATGGTTCCGTCGCACTGCTTGGCCACAACCGCTGCGTCGATAACGCTTCCCAGAGGAGGTGTATCTATAATAATGTAATCAAAAACCTGTTTCATATTTTCCAGGGCCTTGCCAAATATCCTTCCGCCCAGAAGCTCACTGGGATTCGGAGGCACAGGGCCGCTGAAAATAACATAGAGATTGGGCGTATCCGTCTCACAGATAACGCTTGAAAGTCTCTCTCTTCCAACAAGGCAATGGGTAAGGCCCAGGCGGACACTTCCCGTTTTATATCTGCCCACAAGTACGGATTTTCTCATGTCGGCGTCCACCAGAACGGTCTTTTTGCCTGCCTCTGCAAAGGCTCTTGCAAGAGCCATGGCCACTGTTGTCTTACCTTCGCCGGGAGTGCAGCTGGTCACCGATATAACTCTCACATTCTGACCTGAGAACTCAACATTGCTTCGCAGAGTCTTGTATGCCTCTTTTATCTGATAATTATTCTCGGACTGGCTGAAATGAAGCTTGGCACTTTGCATATTTTCCCCCGTTACTTGTGTTTACTCTTCTTTGATTTCTTTTTGTCCATTTCCTCTGTGGTCAGCGGAATCAGCGCCAGAGTGCTCATTCCAAGATATCTCTCCACATCGTCGTTACTCTTGATCGTATCGTCCAGCAGATACTCCAGTACAACGAAAAACGCCACCAGCACCGCCCCAAGGAATCCTGCGATCACCGTCCATCTGCCAACGCTTGGACTTGATTTCTCCATGGGCACATTGGCTGTTTCTGCCACGTTGATGGCATCGATATCCATAACGTTGGTGATGTGCTCACTGGCAACTTCCCTGATACAGTTGGCGATCTTCATTGCCATGAGTGGATCCTCATCCTTGGCAGTTATCGCCACAATTCTGGTGTCTGAAGGGGTATCAACCCTCAGCACCTCAGACAGGTCGTCATAGGTGGTATCTATCAGATTAAGCCTCTGGATTACCTCCTCCAGAACGTACCTGCTCTTGATCAGCTCCGCATAGTCCTGAGTCAGCTGAGTGGATATCTGCACGTCGGAATATGTAACGGTCTGATTCTCCTCTTTGTTCAGAATATAGATCTTGGTGGTAGATTCATACACCGGATGAATCACGAACTTACTTAGGAATAGTCCCGCAAGAGCAAAGAAGATGCCCGAACTGATGATAAGAAAAGCCCTTGCAAGCAGTACCGCAAACAGTTCTCCAAGATTGATTTCAATGATGTCGTCTTTTTTCCCCATTAACTACCCCTGCTTTTGTCTACACTGAGTTAAATTATGCGTCTATATGATTTCATTGCTGATTACTGACAGCGGATTGTCATAAAAAAGCCTGTCGGCGCAGCCTTTGCCGAACTTGCGCTCCACATACTTTCTGCACTCAAGAAGCTCCGGAGCTCGTCTTCCCGTGTCGTGGGCATCGGTGGCCACAAAATGCACCAGGCCGTTCTTGATCAGTTTCTTGGTAAAATGGCTTATTCCAAATCCGTATTTGCCCATCACACTGTTTGCATTGACCTGAATGAGGCATCCCATGTCTATCAGATCATCCACATATGCAGGGTGCGATACCACATCACTGTAGCGCTCCACATGGGCAACTATCGGTATGAAGCCGGCGCCCTGAACCTGATAAAGGGCATTGTGTATAGCTTTGTACGGGTTCGTCGGATGAAACTCAACCAGGACATAATCAGAGTCTGCAAGTGAGCAGATCCTGCCGTTTTCAAGATCTGCCTGGGTCTCATCGCTGTAATATATTTCATTTCCTGAATATAGCTTTATATTTATTCCGTTATCGTCAGCCATTTTCTGGAGTCTGTCCCTGTATACTACGTTGTGCTGCGGGCTGACGTTATGATGCATAGGTTTATGGTGAGGTGTAAGTATCACCCGGGTTATGCCGTTTTTCTCGGCAATCTTCAGCATCTGAAGACTGGTATCGATGTCCGGGGAACCGTCATCCACCCCCGGCATGATATGACAGTGAATATCAATGGATTCAAGCATTACTTACTCCTATTGTAATTTTTGAAAACACGATTTTTACTGAGTTTGTCGCCGCCACATCTTTGTAAAGGCGCACAAATATATATGATATATCATACTAATTATACACCCTGTTTTTGACGCCTTTCAACATTGTGTAGGACTTTATAGATTTTTAATCAAGATATAGATTTTTCCTGATCTGAATGCGATATATTTCCTATAATCACTCATTTTGTAAGAAGAAGAGGCGTCTGGTTTCGGTCTCTTCGCCGGGCCAGGAGAAGTGGTCAAGTTTGGTGACGGTGAAGTACTCTGATAAAAGAGATGTCCACTCCTCATCAGACATAAGGACAAGGCGCAGGATTTTGTCAACAAAAAGGTATCTGTCCTCCTTTACAGTATAGTCCTTGGATTTCGCAATTTCGGGTGACAGATAATTGTTCATTCCAATGACAATCTTTGCTCCCTTTTTAAGAACTCTCTTTGCATTTGCGAGAATATCCCTTGTTATCTCCATAGGGATAACATCAATTACGTTGCTGATAAACAGACCGTCATAGGACTCTTCCGGCTCTTTGGACAGCCAGTCTGTGGATACGAAGCGGCAGTCTATTTTGTCGCTTACGCCAAAGACCTTAGCTTCAACGTCAGTAGCGGTCTTGCTGCTTTCAACCACATCCACGGCAACTACCGATTTGCAGCCGAGTTTGGCAGCAATGATGCTGGCCCAGCCATAGCCACAGCCATAATCAAGGAGCCTGTCGCAGTCCTTAAATTCCTTAAGTGCTTCAAAGAGCTTGGGGGACGTTGCCAACTGCTTCCAGTCATCTTCTTCAGGAACCTGACTGATCACATCCTGAATCTGCTCCTTGGACAGTTCAAAATTCTTGTCCCAGAACTCTACCGATCTGTCATAATCTTTTTTCAAATCCTCATTCATACAAATACCTCTTTTCCCCATATTTGCGAAAGCCTTCGCACCGCTTTATGGTACCATTTTGGCACATCCGCCTTCAATAATGTGCAGCAGAATTCACACTAAAGTCACATTTACTATAGTAATTTATCCGTTGACACATAAGAATTTACGTAGTAATATGTACAAGCTTAATCAATGAAACCATTGACGCCGACAGTTCGTTTGCACCATCCTGTCGTTAAACAAAACCAGGGCTGATCAGATGTACTATGCATTTTGACTGCTCTGCGATCCTTTCGTAGAGCTTTTTTATTTTGTGTGTTCACTATTTCTGACCTGCTCTCGTTTTTAAGTATTATAGAAAAAAGAGGTTAGAAGTAATGATGAATTTGTTTTTAGGTATTCTTGAACTTGTAGTATGTTTCTCAGGTGTCCTTGTGATGGACAAGCTCTTTGGCAAGTACGGCCTTTACACATGGATGGCCCTTGCCGTTATCTTTGCAAATATCCAGGTTGCCAAGCAGGTTGATATCGCAGGTATCTCCACCGCTCTTGGTAATGTAATGTTTGCATCCACCTATCTTGCTACAGATATCCTCAACGAAAAATATGGCGACAAGTCCAGTAAAAATGCTGTTAAGATCGCAGCCGGCGCTCTTATCGCCTATATCGTTTTTGCCCAGTTCTCACTGGCCTTCATTCCCAATTCCTTCGACGCAGTTGACGGAAGCATGAAGACACTTTTCGCAATGTCAGTCAGGATCACCACTGCTTCAGGTCTTATGTTCATCCTGGCTAACTGGTGCGACGTTATCATCTATCAGAAGCTCAAGCTAAAGACCGGCGGCAAGTACATGTGGTTTAGAAACAACCTTTCAACCATCATCTGCAACTGCCTTGAGAACTTTGCTTTTGCCATCCTTGCTTTTGCAGGAACCTATCCCGTTGTATACTGCCTCACAGTTTCAGTTGCAGGTTCACTTATCGAGATGCTTATAGCTCTCTGCGACACCCCTTTCCTGTATCTCGCCAAGGCTCTTAACAAAAAGTCCGGCATCCTTCTGGAAAAAGGCAGCGATGAAAAAGCCGAAGAAAACGCAGAGGTCATCGCATGATCCACGATCTTGTAAGATATCAGTTCGACAATAAGAGCTCTCTTCCAAGGGAAAACGTGCTCCTTGTTTCACTTGGCTGCTCCTGGGGAAAATGTGCTTTCTGTGACTATCAGGATGACAAATCCTCCTCTGTTCTTGCCTGCGATACAGTTAACAAAAAAGTCTTATCACAGGTCCGCGGAACAGAAACAGGAGCTTCCTGCCTGGATGTCACCTGCTCAGCCTCCTATACAGAGCTTCCCTTCACGACAATGAATTACATCAGAGAGACCTGCATCGCCAAGGGAATAGGGACTGTAATTCTTGAGGGCCACTACATCTACAGAGACAGTAATCGCTATTTTACCGACTTCTTTGGAAGTCATGACATCAATGTCATCTTCAGATGCGGTGTTGAGACCTTTGATGAGAACATTAGAGAAGGGCTTCTTCGCAAGGGTCTTCCCGGCGTAACTCCAACGGAGCTGGCAAAGTATTTCGACTGGATCAACATTATGTACGGAATGGATTGTCAGAGCTTTGAGCAGCTGCAAAAAGATATTGAGATCGGCCTTGAGCACTTTAAAAGGATCAACTTAAGTATCTACACCAGTATTCCAAATGGGCCGGGCCGTGACGATGAAGCCATCAGCGCTTTCTACAACAGTGATCTTTACAGAGAATTAAAAAAGAATCCCCGTATCGATATCTTCGATGAGTGGGATGAAAATAACGACCATAACGTAGGGCACGATATCCCCTGACTAACAGGGGCTCGTGCCCTTTTCCTTTGAATATATTTATCTCCATTTATTGATGCTGTCTTTTTCTATAATAACCATCATCAGATCGTCATTATCAAGCTTGTGGCTTGGATCCACATAAGTCCATTTGCCGCCTGCATTCTTGATGGCAGCTACGTTCATATTGTATTTCCTTCTGAGATTAAGTTCTATCAGGTCCTTACCAAGCCATGACTTCTTGGGCGGCAGCTCTATCATGCACAGATTGTCGCCAATCTCGAAGTAGTCGCGAATATACTGGGATGTAAGAATCCTTGCGGAGCGCATTCCTCCCTCTTCCTCAGGGCAGATGATCTTATCAACTCCTACTCTTTTTAAGATCTTACGCATTCTATCCGATGATGATTTGGCTATCACGACAGGAACGCCCTGCTCTTTGGCAATGGAAACGCAGAGAATGCTTGCTGAGAGATTGCTTCCCATACAGGTTATAACTATGTCCATGTTCTGAAGTCCAAGGGCCGATACCTCATCCTCATTGTCCAGATTGACGCAGACCGCCGAAGTCACCTTGGAGGAAATATCTCTGATGACCTTCTCGTTCATATCCGCCACAAGAACGTCCTCTCCCATGCTGTACAGAGCCTCCGCAAGACTCCTTCCGTATTTTCCCAAGCCTAAAACAGCTATTGATTTCTTAGTCATATTATCCGTACTCCAATTTGATTCTGTTATCCTACATAGAAGTTTCCTTCAGAGTAGTTGATTCTGTTATTTCCCGATCTGTTCCTCGAAAAAAGTGCCACCATCGAAATAGGGCCGATTCTTCCAAGGTACATTGCGATTATTACTACAATTTTTCCCGCTCTTCCAAGCGAAGGTGTCAGTCCTCTGGATAGTCCCACCGTTCCGCAGGCACTTACAACCTCAAATAATGCATCCTCCATGGGCACTGGATTAACCACCGACAAAGCGATAGTCAAAACAAAAACTGCCACGACTCCCACGAACACCACCGCAGAAGCCTTTCTCATGGACTCCTCCGATACTCTTCGTTTAAAGATAACATTTTCGTCCTGATGCGCAACGTAGGTCCTGACATTCATGATAAGAAGGAACATTGTAACTGTCTTGACACCGCCTGCGGTTCCGATGGGTGATCCTCCAATGAACATAAGAACATAGGCTGCAAGACATGACGCAGGTGATAACCCCGACTGGGAAAAAGTAGTAAATCCTGCAGTCCTTAAGGTCACCGATTCAAAAAGGCTGTTGACCAGCTTGCCGCCGATGCTCATATTTCCAATGGTTTCTGGATTGTTATACTCAAGCCCAAGAAACAACAGCATTCCGCCAAATATAAGTGCCATTGAAAAACTAAGCACCAGCTTGGTATGCTCCGACAGCCTTCCAATCACTATTTTGGGAGTAAATCTTTTTCTTATTCCCTCCCCGGCCTTGTCAATCACATCAAACCATACAACAAATCCGATACCGCCAAGGATAATAAGGAGCATTGTCACAGTCATTACAATCGGGTTATCTTTGTAATCTCCCATACTGTTAGGGCCGATCACATCCATTCCGGCATTACAAAAAGCTGACACTGAATTAAATATCGCTCTCCACAGCCCCTTCCTTACTCCGAATTCCGGAATAAATACCGTCGCATACAGAATAGCTCCGATTCCCTCTACAATAAACGTCCCCTTCAGCACCTCTCCAAGAAATGACAAAAGCTTGGAATCCGTATTAAGGTTAAAAGCATCTCTAAGGAGCATTCTGTCAGTCAGGGAAAACTTTCTGCCGGTAAGCCTCATCAGCATTGAAGCCACAGCAATCATTCCAAGACCACCTATCTGCACCAGTATCAAAATAACAAGCTGCCCCGCAAAACTCCAGTGCATGTAGGTATCCACAACCACCAGCCCTGTAACACACACCGACGTCGTCGCTGTAAAAAGAGCTGTCAGAAGCGATGTGGCTTCTCCCTTTGCAGAGCAGATCGGCAGCATAAGTATAAGTGTTCCCACAATTATGGTTAGCAGGAAGCTTGCCGGGATGATCTGGACCGGAGACAGCTTAATCTCTCTTATTTTCTTAAATAACTTCATTTGTACCTCACTTTGATCAGATCATGTCATTTAACAGACATGCCTTAAAGATTATACAGCTTATAGATACGAATGTATATCTTTGCCCTGAGGTACCTGAGTACCGAAAAGCGTTTATCCAATGCAGTAAAATACCGCCTCTCAATCGGTACAGATTGGAGAAGCGGTTCATTATCAGTATTATAATCACCATTCGCCTGCGTCGTAACCTTCCTGGCCATTCCTACAGCCTGAGTGTGGACAAGAAACAGATATTGTTGTTCGAACAGGAGAGAGAGTCGTCGATAATCCCATCTGCCCCCGCCATCACACAGGTTGTGGGAATGGCCGGGAATAAATTCCCGACACATCCTAAAGAATATACTAAACGAATAATGAAGGATCAGTTAGCTTTTCTGGCTGTATAGATCAGTTGTGCTGCATCAAAGGAATCATAGCTGAAGTATACGGAAATACCTTCGTTGGTTGCCTCAAAGATATAGTAGGAATAAACCGCTGTGTCATCGTCATAAACAGTCTCGGGGTATTCCATGTAGATGCGGTTGCCTTCCATTTTGGTGCAATAGAAATCATATCCTACAAAACGATAGAACTGTTTTTCAGCATCGAAATAGTCGCCGATGGCGATTCCGCCTGCTTCAGGATCGTTCTCGATAACGATGAAGCCGTCCTGACCGTCAAGGCTGCATTTTTCATACTTGTAGACGCCGATAAGTGCATTAAGAAACTCGGTGGGATTGGCAGCTGTTAAAGTAACACCTGTTTCGCCGCCTTCTGCTGTACCGATCAGTTCACCATACTCGCTTGAAACCGATGCGCCGGAGTTGCTCTCATCCAGAGTGTAATCGGATGACACAGTCTGGACATCCTGTTCCTGAACTGCTACAGTGTTCTTTTTGCCACAACCTGCCAGCAGCAGGGTTGATAATAAAGTAATACCAACAATCTTTTTAAATCTAATAAATTTTCTCATAATACCTTCCTCAAATTACATAAGCTTGTTGCCAAACATGTGCTCTTTATACCAGTAGTTGGCTGCATCTCTTCTCTTCTGAAGATCAAGTTCATAGTTGCCGGTCTCCTCTGACCATACAAATCTCTCCCACTTGATGTGGTTCTTGCCGGGCTGACCATACTTACTTGCTTCGTAAGCTGCCTTGCTGGCGTATCTTGCAGGTGACTCATAATTGTGACAAATATAGTCAGTTGCATCAACAAAGTCTGTCATACCCTTAAGCTTCTCTACGCCATCAGCGCCAAGTCTTGTGTACATATCCTTCTGGATAAGGAACTGAATCTGAACATCCAGGTCTGTGGGATCCTTGCCAAGAGACTGTGCAAACTCAAGAAGCGCCTGCTTTCTGTCTCCTCTCCACTGAGCAAGACCAACAGATCCCTGATCTCCTACCCAGGATGTAAGGAAGCCGTGCTCTGCCTCAAGGTTACCAAGGATAGCAGCTGCTGCCTCAGGTGAATATCCTGCGTCGATAAGTGCCTGATAAATCTTATCAGCTGCAGCTGTATCACCTGATGTTACGTAGTTATCATTGATCGGAACATTTCTCATTGTTCCGAATCTGGTAGCAGTGCCTGTCTCACCGGACTGTCCACCCTGTGATGCACCGCCGCCGTTACCGCTGCCGCTTCCACCTTTTTCTTCCTTCTGGCCGCTACCGTTTTCGTTACCATTTCCGTTACCGTTGCCATTTCCTGAACCGGAGCCGCCTTCTTCGCCTTCGTTGCCGACAGGGGGAACAACAGGTACTACAGGAGGAACTGTATTCTGCTTGCCGGTGCCGTTACCGCTTCCGCTTCCGCCGTTGCCGCTTCCTCCATTGCCATTTCCGTTGCCGTTACCATTTCCGCTTCCGTTGCCGCTACCGTTTCCATTTCCACCGCCGTTACCGTTTCCGCCGCCGTTTCCGTTTCCGCCGCCGTTGCCATTTCCGCCGCCGTTGCCGTTTCCGCCGCCGTTTCCGTTTCCGCCGCCGTTGCCATTTCCGCCACCGTTGCCGGGGTCTGACGGATCAACATTATAATTTCCGGGAGCCTTGATATTTCCCTTGATCTCGTCCTCGGTATTCGTATATTCATTAGCTATCTGAGTAAGTGCTGCGCCAAACTCCTCTGCCTTAACAGATCTAATCTTTATCTGCTCAACAAGTTGTTCAACTGCCGGCTTAACCATTGCAAGAGACATATCAAGACTGTCGGCTACTTCTTGTGTCTGTGATGATAAATTATCAAGCTCTACTGAAACATTCTGATAAACTGTTGCCTGTGATTTGAGAGTGTCTGGTTTAACTCTAAATGTACTCATGTCATATTACCTTTCATATGAGGCGTTCTTATGCACAACGTCTCTCTGTTTTTTTCTACTGAGCATACTATCATACTTTTTTAAGCAAATGGTCATTTTCTGACGAAACGACATCGAAATCGGACGAATGACACTTTTTTTAATTTTTTATGCCTTTTTTGGGATCTTTGGACGAAGGTCTTAGGAATATTTGTTGGCGGTCTCAAGGGGAGGAGAGTAGTATCGCGCAGAAGGATAACAGAAATTCTCACCGCTCTTTCGCTTGGATTTATGGCTTTCCCAAAATCCCGCATCGTATCTACGGCTCTAAACACCGCCCGGAGTATGTTATAATGATTACCCGGAAGGTTATGGCCGGGCGTCAGACAACGAGCCGTGGACAGATACTCCTCGGTCTTTTGACAAACCTCATAAATCCTTACGCTCCTTCACAGGCTCGCATTTCTGTTATCCTTCTGCGCCCCCTTACTCCCCTCCTCCTTGAGACCTACTCTCGCAAAATTATTCCTATAGACCTTCTGCCCATCACCTGCATGCAGTCATAAAAATGCCTGCGGCGCTTTGCTTCAATCTCCTTAACTCCTACCGTGGTAAGTTAATATGATTACCCGGAAGGCTATGGCCGGGCGTCAGACAACGAGCCGTGGACAGATACTCCTCGGTCTTTTGACAAACCTCATAAA
>JAEEGL016873677.1_pt1 | contig 15499 bp, 13 predicted proteins | sample 9134231 | NCBI WGS metagenome assembly JAEEGL01 (sample SAMN16246548, study PRJNA631951) | gut metagenome | biome: gut microbiome; feature: rumen; material: fiber-attached | host: Bos | place: Iran: Karaj | collected 2018-10
AAAGATATCCATAAGTATCTGCTGTTCCAAACCTGCGCAACTTGTTATCTTCAGCAAAAACAGGCACCTTTTCAATATTGTCTTCAATAAATGCTTTGACTCTTCCTTTTGATACTACAAAGTGGCTTCTGAATACAGGAAGGTCTTTCATTGCAGATAAAACAGCTTGTCTAAGCTTTTCCTCCTCAATCTCTTCCTTTAGTTCAATTCCCCATTCCACAGTACATGACTGATCGCCGGAGCTAAACCAGAAATATACCTGATCATCCACACCTAATTCTCTATCTTTTCTTTCCATTTTACCTTATCTCCAATTATCCTTTATTTTTATCCTTTGAACCACTGATAGAACCCTCTAAAGAAATAAAACATATAGAAATCTGTAGTCTTTAGGCACAGGTATCTCAGTGTGCTAATCTTGTGAGCCTTATGAACCTCACTCAGCATATTCCTGAATTCTTTGCTTCCCAGTTCCTGACGAAGCGTATGCTGCATTTTAAAGCGCTTGTCGGTCTTATTCAGCGCTTCATACATGGAAGTCATTCTGCTTACCCAGTCAGTAATAAATATCCCCTTTACGACGAGAATGCTGTCGGCTGTAGCTCCCAACTGACGACTTTCCCACTCAACAAAGCGTCTATAAACCGCTTTGGTATCTTCCATATCTCCCTCATGATATGAAATTGAAAGATTGTCATCAGTTCTTTTGACGTAATGGTAGAGCGGTCTGTTAATCATTCCGATACTACCAGGGCAATTGTCAAGATAGTCCAGATTAAACTTTAGATCCTCTCCAATCTTAATCTCTTCATCAAAAATAATCACTTTATCCTTGATTGTTTTTAAGCTGTAACACTTATTTGTCACAAAATTAAACAGCTTGAGATATGCCATCATAGCAGCTGAACTTCGGAGCATGATATAGTTCTCGCCTTCAGCATAACCCAGTCCCGACTCTAAAATACTGACCTTGTCATCTATATTTTTATTAAATCTGTTATCAAAAAACATCCCGCATGCTACAAAAGAAATATCTTTGCCAACCCATCTGTCATACGCCACGACATAGCTCTCTATAAGATCTGGCTCCGGATAATCATCTGCATCCCAAAATACGATATAATCGCCTTTTGCTTCTTTAATACCACAATTTCTGGCTGCTGATGGACCGGAATTATCCTGTCGTATCACTTGTATCCTGCTATCCTTTTTTGAAAATGAATCCGCTCTTACAAATGTTCCATCATCAGAGCCGTCATCAATCACAATTATCTCAATATTTCTATAAGTCTGGAAAATTGCAGCCCTTAGACATTCCTCTATTGAATTCTCTGCATTATACGCCGGTATTACTACCGAAACTAAATTGTCTTTTTTCATAACACACTTACTTAATACTTAATAAACTCCCATGCCAAAAGTGAAATCTTTTTTTTGAGCCCTCCCACATCAGGAATACCTCCTGAATGTAATTCCTCTCGGTATAATTCACTTAATTCTTTCTTTTTCTGTTTATCTTCAATATTTCTGTATATATATTTGATGTGATTCAGTAGTGAAGCACGGCTCTGCTGTACAAGCTCATGTTCCCCATGACTTTCAAAAAAAGTTGTCCTGTCCTGGATTGCCCTGATAAGATCTTTGTATCGCTTTTCCATGTCATCCTGCATTATGCTGCCACTGCGCTGGCGATACAGATATAGGCTTTCTGGCATATATGATACTATTCCTGCCCTGTACAACAGCTTGTATACCACGGCTTCATCCTCATGAAGCACCCCAGCATTGAAGCGTATGTTGTCAAAAATCCTCTTTTTATACAGCTTATTCCAGGCAACCGTGCAGATGTTATTATTACTCATCATCTGCACAAGAGACTCCCTTCCACTCCATTTGCCCGGCAATGCGTTTGTAAAGGGCTTTTGCCGGATAATCTCACCACTTTTACCATACCAAACTCTATCGATACCACATGCAACAACATCTGAATTATCAGCGAACATTTTATTTACCATTTTCTCAAATGTATCAGACTTTATATGGTCATCACTGTCGCAAAAGAAAATATAGTCCCCTGTAGCGATGTCACACCCAGTATTACGTGCCACCGACAATCCCTGATTCTCCTGTTCAACAATTTTGATACGGGTGTCTTTGTCGGCATATTTCCGACATAACATTCCGGATGAATCCGTGGATCCGTCATTTACCAGTATTATTTCAATATTACTGTATGTCTGTGAAATAAGAGACTCAACACAATTGGGAAGGTAGGTTTCAACATTGTACACAGGAACTATTACTGATATTCTGCCTTCAGGTTTTCCTCTGTCAATTATCCTGCGAAAATTTGAATAATAGAACGATATATCAAAATCTTTAATCTGTCTTGCTCGATTATATGCGCTCTCTGCCAGTTTATCCCGAAGCTTCTCATCCATTGCAGCCTCTCTCATCGCCTCACAGAGATGTTTTGAAAACTCTTTGCTCTTATCTACAATTATTGCCGCGTCCCCCAGTACCTCGGGTAAAGCTCCGGAATCAGATGCAATGATCACTTTTCCCATAGCCATGCTTTCCAGTGCAACCAGCCCAAAGGGCTCTTCAAACATACTAGGAATAACAACTATATCTGCAGAATCATATCTCTTTACAAGCTCCCGACCAGAAACCTGCTCATATAATGATATCTGTTTGTTTCGTTCTGATAAACTACGTACTTCACTCTCATATCTATTATCAAAACCCGAAAAGCCAACTATTTCCATGGAATATTTCTGTTTTTCCGAGGATTCAATCCCGTCTATAAACATATTAAAGGCTGTCGCCAGCTCTTTTACTCCCTTATCCGGAATTATCCTTCCGGCATACAGAAAAGATACCCCGTCATTACTTCTCACGTCAGCCCGATATTCGGACAGGTCAACACCATTGTAGAGAAGATGTACTGTTGCATCACTAGCATATTTAAGAATCTGTTTTTTGATATAGCCACTGACAGCAATAAACTGAACGCCGTTTCTCACTAGTTCTCTGATATATTCCGGAGTGCGATAAATATCCACATCATTGTGCATGTGAAAATATACAGAAAAACCATATTCCCCCTTGCATTTGCGTACTATCTCGCAAGCAGTAGACATCATATTTTCAATGATAACTGCATCATAGCCATAAGAAAGCTCAGATAGTCTGTTGAAGAAAGCCTTTTGTATCGATGCGTCGAGTAATCGCGTGGCACTGCTGCTCGGAACTGTTCTGTAATACTTATCAAGGACTCTGTCTACAGCTTTTGCATAACCACATGTTTTAATATATATAAGATTTGTGGAAGCAAAAGAGTAGTTAGGCTTCTCATCATGATCAATGGTAAACAGATCTATGGAAAACTTTTTGTGCTCTTCATTTGCATCAATGAGTTTTGATATCAATACTTCTACGGCTCCTCCCCTGCTCGCCGGGACCGGAAGGATACAGGGCGCAATAATAGCTATTTTCATCATAACAAGACTCCGAAATAAATCAGCGCTTCTTTATATATATGATTATTGCAATCAAAGCCAAAAGCTCAGCTGCCACAAAAATACCTCTTCCACCCCACACAAGATAAGGATTAGGAGCTTTCTCAATAACCGTAGAAGCATAATCTTCTGTAACATTTACCCTGAAAGTTCCTAGCTCTTTCTGAACCGGTTCACCGCCCAAATCTGTGTACTTAAGCACAACTGATATAGTCTGGTCTCCGGACTCTGTAAAAATGACGTTAAAGTCTTTGCTGTATGTCTTGCCTGCTGCTATAGCACCAAGATCTATCTCTCTAGTCGACTCACTGACATTTCCTTCAACAACAAGCTTTGCGTCAATTATGTTATCACTTCCCTTATTGCTATAACCCATACTCAAAAGTGACTGATTATTTTTTACCGCGTGAGCGCTAACTTCGATGGAATTAACAGCAACAACATCATAGCTCTGTCCAATGAGGATCATCGTGGAAGAATTTGTACATCTCTGACCTCCGCATACATATACAAGATCGCATGTAAAGTCCACATAATCACCTGAAAAATTTGTCGAAACAATGATTGGTATGTTTATTGTTGTTCTGCCGCCGGCATTTAGATCCCCCACAAAGAGCTGGTTGTCATCACCATATTGTGGGTAAATCTTTCCGGAATTGCTTCTGCTAACAATAACTAAATTGTGGACATCAGAAGTTCTGTTAGCATTGTGAAGTGTCAACGATATATTGGACTCCTTTCCCGCCTCAATATATCCTCCCTCTATGGAGTAACTCTCAATTTCAACTACTGAGTTAAAGGAGATGATACCCTGCTCCTCGGTCGGCTCAACTGCGTATACCACAAAATTCGCACATAATGCGGTGACCACAACTACCAAAAGGCAACTAATAATTGAATTTAATCTCTTAAGCATTTTCATTGTTCCAAATTACCTCTTAGCCTTTCTCTTCGATTTGCTGGCGTATCTCTCTTTCAGGAAATAATCATAGTCTTTATGAAGTGATGCATACTGATCCATATCAGTCTTGTTAATAATCGTTCCTATAAGATTTGCATTACCTTCCTGTAGGGTATTGGCAGCTTCTACCAGCCCCGCCTTTGATGTCTTACCAATTGCAGATACCAGAATAGTCGCATCTGCAGCAACCGCGATCACCTTAGCATCCATTGAAGAATCCAGTGCCGGCATATCGTAAATAACGTAGTCAAACGATTTAGAAAGCTCTTCCCTTACTTCGTTCATCTTGTTTGAACAAAGAAGCCTTATAGGATTATCAATCAACTCACCACAAGGTATATACGATAAATTATCAGTAGTCGTATCATATATAACGTTTTCTAGAGCAGTTTTTCCAAGAAGATAATCTGACAATCCACAGTTGGCATTTTCATTCAATCTCTTATAGCTACTCTTTTTTCTCATATCTCCGTCAATCAGAACCGTCTTCCATCCGGAAGAAGCCATGGCTGCAGCAAGGTTAATAGCCACAGTTGTTGCTCCATCTCCAGGCTCACATCCGCATATTACAAAGCTCTTATATCCATTCTGCCTTTTGAGGACGTGTAAATTCATGACCGCCTGATCAAACGCATCATTTAGTACCACATTATCATTTTTATATATTTCTAGCATTTTCAATGTTCTTTCTCCTAAATTAATTCTTGTACTCAGGAATAACCCCTATAACCGGCAACTGATTTCTGATAGTAGCTTCTCTGACAGTTCTGACTTTTTTATCAAACATCTCACAACCAACAACGATCATGCAGGCAATCATAAAACCGCCAAGCATATACTGAATCCTGCCTTTCCATGCTTCACGATTTGCATTTGTTGACAAACTTCCTGTCTCAGCATTATCAAGATTCTTAACAGAGTCGAGCTTAAGAATATTGGCCATCTCAATAACATATGAATCCGCCACTGCGTCCGCTATCTGCCTTGACAATTCAGGATCTGTCGTGGTGGCATAGAAAGATATGATTGTAGCCGAACTGTTCATGAAACTTGAAATCGAAGATGATGCAGTGGCTTTTTTCACCGAAGAATTAACCCATACTGCTCTCTGAATATCGGATGCATCCACATCACTTCTTCCCAATAAAAGTGCTGCCCTCTTGTTTACCTTAAGGGATGAAGCGACATCCAGATATGCATTCATGGCTGTAACAGCTGCCGTTGCATCAGAATATGAAGTATCCGCTGCAGCATAAACGGTAGCTACCGACGTGTACTTGTCTTCTCCCACATCTAGTGTTAATCCTAATCCTGCCAAAAAACCTAGTATTGTGACAACAATGATGAATAACTTGTGTTTGAATAATGAACGTACACATCTAAATACGTCTATTTCATACTCGTTCTTATACATATCTTTTCCTTTCACTTACTAATAATAATTCGATAAACAATCCGTGGTATTATAGCATTATTGCTTGTGATTGTATACTGATATTTTATAGAAATTTTATGAATTTTGTGTGCGCCGTTTTTGTGGATTATAGCCAATTTTGTAAACATTTTCATACAAATATATGACCATACTCTTTACTATTTCATACACAAGTTGTAGACTGCATACCATACTCTAATTAATTTATACATTGTTTATTGTTTATTTATACTGTTTTTTTTTACTTTTGTTCTCGTTATTGAGATAATTAATCTGTATCTGATGTTGGGAACTTGTTTTATTACTAAGAAAGGTTTCATATATGACATCCTATAGAAGATATTTAAAACGTATTATTCCCTGTGTTGTTCTTTTTCTGGCACTAGTAGTCATCGTAATTTTCAATTTGCCGAACAATAAGCCAAGTAATCCTGTCATCATCCCAGATGACAACACTCCTCTCAGTGATAGAATTCAAGCCAAGGCATCTTTCTACCTGTTTAATCCCGGAGATTTTACCCCGGATTTTACAAATGTGACTCCTGATTTGGCTGAGTATATCGGTGAGGGTTCGGTATATTTTACGGGAGATATTTATAATAATCCGAGTGAGGTTTCGTCTCTGATTGTCAGCGAGCCGAATTATTCTTCTTTCTTACCCAGTGATAAGGCTGTATCCTGGGGCAGTATTTATCTGTACAGTGAAAGCAAAGAAATCTGTGTTATAGGTTTAAGTGCTGATAAGAGTGAAATAAATCCTATAGCAGTAAACGATCCTTCATCAGTTCGCAGTTATGGTGCGAAGGGCGACGGGGTTACTGATGATACCGAAGCCATTAAGAATGCAATTGCAAATAATACTGGCGGTATAGTTTATTTTCCGAATGGCACCTACGTGATATCAAGTGTCCTCCGCTTACCTTCAAACACTCAGATAATCGGACAAGGCAAAAACACCATTATTCTTGCTGCAGAAGGCACCCCCCGCGGCTCCAACATGCTTCAAACAAATGGCACACAAAATATTGTATTAAAAAATATCAGTATCAGTGGCAATTCCTCTGTCAATTATGAAAACATGAATTCAAAAGAGGGAATTCATCTGCTTGACATATGGAACAGCGAAAATATTACCATAAATAACTGCGTATTTCGCGATAATATCAATATAGCAATCCGAGATGTGGCAAGTAATAATATAACAATTAGTGAATGCCTTTTCAAAGAAGTAGACTGCGGTTTTATTACAATGGGCAGTTGCGATAATATACACGATATTTACATCACGAATAATACATTTGATGGCCATAAATCTTCAGAACCGGTTTCCCTTTTCGCAAACGCAGCGCACACAAATGTCTTAATCGAAAAGAATACAATGTTAAACAAGACCCTTGGAACCGCAATCTTAATTGATGGAAAGCAACACAATTCCGGCATCACCATAAGAGATAATTCCATTAATGCTTGCTCTGTGGGAATGATCATTCAGAACTCGGACTCAGTCCAGATTTTAAATAATAACATCTCGGACACAAAAGGTGCTATGGGCATTAAGTTAGCAGACTGTAACAGTATAGTCCTAAAGGATAATTCTTGTACAAATATTAAGCAAGATGGTTTACAGGTAGCCAACTGTTCAAATGTTACCATTGACAACCTGACAACCATCGACTGTGGTGTGACAAGTCCGAACTACTTTAACATACGATTCTCCGGAGAAAAAAACGACAATATAACTTTTTCCAATTCTAGTGTCAAATATGACCTGATTACAGACAAAATCGGAATATGCTTCGCTTGTGAAACTGATATAACGATGGATAATATTGATTACAGCAATGCCACAATTTGGATGACCAAGAATTGCTCCAACACATCTCTATCTGTTCCTGCTTCAGTACGTATAAGAGATCAAGGTCTGTCAAACACAATTACACAACCATAAAAAATGGCTAACTAAAGGGACTGTCGCTCCAGATAATCTACCATTTGGACGCAGTCCCTTCTTTATGCCCATAATCAAGGCATTTCTGATATTGAGGTCTTATTCTGTCATCTCATCTTACATAAAATTCTTTTCATTATTATTCCTGCTAATACATGTACAATGTACCCAGATACAACTATCAACACAATAAGCAATAATAAGTTAAGCGGAAATACCAAATCCTTCAAAAATGCTATCCATATGAATTGAATATAGAAGATTTCTAAGGAAGATGCGCTAACAATCTTTACCACTTTTCCAAATGGTGTCGTCCAAACTTTCTTACACCATTCTTCTGCTTTTGATAACAATAAAAATAAGGTTGATGAAAAAATAAAATAAATCGGTCCTAAGGCAATTTCTGCATTTAAATTAGTTCCATTTCTTGTTGCAAGCTTAACCCCGAGAAATGCCAAAACAGAAATGGAGAAAAGAACGATTAACACGATAGAATTACGTATATTAACTTTACATATTTTTATCCAATAACCAAAAATCATGCATGAAAACCAAATTGTTTGACAGATTAAATAATAATTTTCTACATCAAATGGTGCAAAGATCATATGCTTAATATCAAAAGATGCAATTTGGGGTTTAAATATAAAGAGCAGAATATAACAAACAATTCCTATACCCACAAGAATTAAGGCTTTATTGCTCTTCTCTCCTTTTAGCCAGTGTTTGACGGCTACATAATACAAAATGTAAGCAATTATTAATGCTCCGCCAAACCATGTTCCGGGAAAAACAAACTCCAATATAAACGACTTAAGATTTTTGATAGTAGTATATTTAAAAACAAGTTCAAATAAACGCACAATATAAAGAGGCACATACAGCCTGACTACTTTAAAAAAGAACCATGAATAAAATCTGGTATCCTTACCGATGTTGGAAAGCAGATAACCACTTATCATAAAGAACAAGGCCACACCATATCCACCACCAAAGGATAATATATCACTTGGCCAAACACCCTTAAAATGACTGTTTGCAACCAGCGCCGTGGCTATAGCCCTTAAAAATTCGATGAAATAATACATAGCTGTTTTCCTCTGAACATATCTTCATCTTATATTTTTCGCGCAAAATACCTCTTCAAGCGCGATAGCATAGTCGGTTTTTCAGTTTCAAGTATAGGAAGCTCCTTGATTTTCAATTTGTTTTTCTGTGCCCAAATGTCCAAGCAGAATTCACTGAGCGCTCCCGCATATCTTCTTTGATCTTCACGATCACCGCTCATAGAAACAACTTTGTCTATGACAGGAAAAAGCCAACTGCAATATGCATCAAAATTATTCTTACTCATAATAAACATATTCAGCATATGAGCAGAACTCCCACCAAGAACGTTTGCTGCAAAGTCATCATAGTCGGGATCGCATTCATGAATTGCTTTTTTTAACCTTTCAATATCCTTCCTATGAACTGTTTCGTATCCTTTTTTTGAGTGAATATAATGCCCCTCAATGGATTCCATATAATGTCTGGATGGAGTTGTGAAAACTGTACCTTCACCAGATTTTTCACACAAAGCATTTAGCTGTTCCCCAGACAATGCCTTGTCAAGCGTCGTTGCGCCTTTTGATAATGAAAAATGACGACGATAATGAGCAACTCCTATCCAATCAGCGCTAAGGTTCTTCCAAGCCCAATAAATTGCAGTTAATTCGCAGTATATAGAATTTTTGGCACTAATGTTTTCACCTTGATTGTCAGGTTGAAATTTTTCCGATAATGATTTAAGGCCTGATCCAACACATATAGGAAGATATAACTTGTCATCAGGCATCCGATAGTCCTTATGGGTTACAACTATTATTTTCTTATCCATGTATAGCAAACTCCTTCTCTGTTTCATCTAATGCGGCTGCAATAATCTGATCCATGTCATAATACTTGTATCCGCCTAAACGTCCGCCAAAAATAACATTCTTATCTGCATCTGCAAGTTCTTTATACTTGGCATACAGTGAATTGTTTTTTTCATCATTTACAGGATAGTAAGGCTCATCTCCCGGCTTCCACTCAGTAGAATATTCTCGACTGATTATAGTTTTTGGAAGTTCATTTCCTTCTTTGTCTTTTCCAAATTCAAACCACTTATGTTCTATGATTCGTGTCCAGGGAGTTTCTCTATCTGTGTAATTAACCGCAGCATTACCTTGATAATTTGCTTTATCAATAAGTTCGTTTTCAAAGTGAACGGAACGATATTCCAAAACTCCATATTTGAAATCATAATACTCATCAATAGGGCCGGTATAAACTATTTTATCAGCCAGACTACAAAGTTCTTCTTTATTATCAAGATAGTTTGTTTCTAACTTAACTTCGATACCATCTAAAATTCTTTCAACCATCTTGGTATAACCACCAATAGGAATTCCTTGATACAGAGCATTAAAATAATTATTATCAAATGTCATTCTGACCGGAAGCCTTTTTATAATAAATGGTGGAAGTTCCTTGCAATCTCGCCCCCACTGTTTCTCAGTATAGCCTTTTATAAGTTTTTCATATATATCACGTCCTACAAGTGATATTGCCTGCTCTTCTAGATTTCGAGGCGCTTCTTTTATTTCTTTACGCTGCTTCTCAATTATTGCGATGGCCTCATCTGGGGTTACTACTCCCCACATCTTATTAAATGTATACATATTAAAGGGTAATGAATACAATTCCCCTTTATAATTAGCAACGGGGCTGTTGGTGAATCGGTTGAATTCAGCAAACTGTGTAATATAATTCCAAACTTTTTTGTTATTTGTATGAAAAATATGTGCACCGTATTTGTGAACATTGATCCCTTCTATCTTCTCAGTGTACACATTTCCAGCTATGGTAGGTCTTTTATCAATTACAAAAACCTTTTTCCCACAATTGGTTGCTTCGCGTGCAAATATCGCTCCAAAGAGTCCGGCTCCGACTATGAGATAATCATATTCTTTCATTAATATTTAAACTCCATTTATACATTTTCTTGTAAAAAATCTTTGATAGTATATCACAGTTTATTCTAATTTAAAACCGTAAATTGTCTTTCAAATTTTTAACCATAATACCATAATGACTAAAAACACAGGCCGAATGAAGCCTGTGAAACCAGTGTCAATTGACAGATTTACACAAAAAGCTGCTTATGCTATAATTTTTCACATATTTTTGGGAGGAAACACTAATGAAGAAGTATTATAAAGAGTTAATGATCATGCGTGGAATATGTGTTCTGCTTGTGATATTTGGTCATTTACTGGAGCAAACTAACAGAACCGGTATGAATTTAATTATGAGAGATGTCATTTACAGCTTTCATATGCCTGCTTTTTTCTGTCTTTCCGGCTTCTTCTCGAGTAAGGTATTGAATTTTTCAAACAGGCACAGCACAGCTGAATTCATCAGGAATAGAGCTTTGAGAGTGCTTGTCCCCTACTTTTCAATGGGCATTGTCTATATTCCTTTTCGACTTTTGTTAAAATCACTTGCCAGAACTCAATTTAGAATCGAGAACGTTTTGTTAATGTTTGTTGGCATCAATCCCGATGGAGCATTATGGTTTCTTTACGCCCTTTTCATCTTTTCTTTAGTCGCCGCCTTATTTGTGCGGAAAAAGAATATCAAAATCGTATTAATTTTAAGTTTTTTGATCTCTGTAATAATTTCACAAATACCTGACCCAATTATCATGATGAAGAATTACTTATACAATCCGTTCTTTTATTTCCTTGGTATATATATTTTTCAGAATTTTGAAAAACTTAAGCCGGCAATATTATCGAACAAAGTGTTGATTGGCTGCTTGCTTACTTTTGTTATACTTAATTACTGCGATATTGCTCTTGGTTTTTCACGTTTGAGCGTGTTTTGTACATTGGCTGGTATATTGTTGACTTATCAATTGTCAAGTCTGATATGTACACATGCACATGGTGCAGTCGTCAGAGCTTTTGAGATAGTTGGAGCTCAAGCAATGGCAATTTACATCTTTTCTGAACCCATCAAGGTAATAATGCGATTTATAATTTTACAGAAGCTGAATATCAGTTTTTGGATTGGCCTGCCTTGTATCGCATTGATAACCATTGTTGTTTCAATGGCTATATCGAAATTCATTATCAGTAAGAGCCGTATACTAAGCTTCCTGTTTTTGGGGGAAAGCCTTGGCGCTGAAAAAAAAGACCGTCTGCCTTCGTGAGAGTTTATCTTTTAAAATAAAAAACAGGATTGATCAACATAATTAGTTGGTTAATCCTGTTTTTCTATTCTACTATAGTTTATATCTGAGGGTTTGAAATCTTAAAATTGGGCATATATAAAAGCGGAATTACCATAATACATAAACAGGACAATCGCCCAAATCCATAGTGTAACAAAAACCATATTCTCAAATTTATCCAAATCAAGATTTATCGTAATTACCCGTCCACAATTCTTTATCAGAGCAAATATATTAAAGAAAATGAGCAGTACAACATACAGCACAACATAAACGTTGATATAAAGCATTCCCGATTGATTAAATGCACTTGAATAAATTGTTAAAGCCTCCTGTAAGCTGTTCGCTCTAAACACAACCCATGCAAGGGAGACAAATACGAATGTAATTAATACACAGAATAATCCCTGCGCTCTTCCCTTCGCTACTTTTCTGCCCGTTAAATCTGTTACAACCTTATGGAGAGCAGATGCCACTCCATGGATAATTCCCCAGATAATAAAAGTAATATTGGCGCCATGCCAAATTCCGCTAAGAACCATTGTAATAAATAAGTTAAAGTATGTTCTGAATCTACCTTTTCTATTTCCTCCAAGAGGAATGTATACATAATCCCTAAACCAGGTAGATAAGGAGATATGCCATCTTCTCCAAAAATCTGACGGATTCTCAGCTAGATAAGGCGCATTAAAGTTTTCTCCCAAATCAAAATCCCATATTTTGGCAATTCCAATTGCCATATTCGAATATCCCGAGAAATCGCAATAAATTTGAAAGGAATAACCTATGATTGCCATACAGACACTAATGCCATTATATGCAGCAGGAGCATTATAAACAGCATCAACTGCAACACCGATTCTATCCGCAAAAACAACCTTTTTAGTTAATCCTATCAGGAAAAGCTGAATGCCCTCATATATATTCTTTTTGTTGATTCTATGAAGATTTCTCAATTGAGGCAAGAAATCCTTAGCCTTTACTATAGGACCTGATGTTATTTGAGGGAAAAATGAAATATATACAGCAAACTTTATAAAATCTCTTTCAGGTTCTATTTTTCCATATAAAACATCAAACAAATAGCTCATTGCCTGGAACAAATAAAAAGATATACCCAGAGGAAGTATCAGATTTAATGTTACATGATCAGCAAATCCAAACATTTTCGCAAAAGATGCCACAAAGAAGTCAAAGTACTTGAATATTCCCAATATGAAAATGCACAACACTACCGCCGCATGGATAAAATGACCATTATCGTGCGTCTTATATAACAACGCACATGAATAGCAAATCAGAATAACAGCAAATATCAGCAGCAGAAACCTAAAATCCCAAAATGAATAAAATATTACATTGGCTGCCAAAAACAATATATGCTGTATTCGTGTAGATCTTGCTCTGTTTATCAGAAAAGAAAACACAATAAAAAACAAGAGAAAACTTACCGAATAAAAAGTCACCTTTTATCCTCCATATACTCTATTATTTCATCTGCAATAATCTTGTGCCCTGTAGCATTAAGATGACCCGTCCCAAGTGTTGTGTTAAAAAAGCCATATGGCAACACTTTGCTCTTTTCATAACATTCGAGGAATGACTCGCCTGTATCTATTACATCAATATTGTTTTGTGAGCAGGTTTCCTGAAAAATATCCCAGGTCTCACTATAATCCAAGGTGACTGAACCGTCATAATTTATAATCACACCCGGATGATAGACAAACACAATAGGGACGTTAGTTTCAGATCTAATCAGTTGTAGAGCCTGATTTATGACTCCCCTATACTCGTCTAAATCAATAGACTGTTTTTCATTAGTGGATTTTGTCTGTTTTATAGTTTCAATATTTTTTTTAATCTTAGACAACATAGGAATATAATCTTTTAAAGCGTTACGCATCTTATCTTTAAAAGACATTTTTTCAAACCATACCGCTGAATCTGACGGATCATATACCGATTGGTTCAGGCTGCTTTCTAAAACAGAGGCCGAAAAATCTGTATTTGCAATTTCTATCACAACCATATTTGCTCCAGGGAATGCTTCCAATGCAGCATTAAAATGCTTTATCTGCGAAGGCAGATAGCTTCCGTCGCAAGCAATATTATAAGTGTGAAGAAAAATTTCATCATGAAATGAATCATCTATAAGTACGGAAAACTTCTTGTCTGGGGATATTTCTTTGCCCTGGGTATGCGAAGCCCCCATGATCAGCAAATATTCATCTGCCAGCTCCTTATTCGGATTAAAATATCCGTTTTTATCAACTCTTGCAACAGAATACCCCTCTGTTCCATGCACAATGAATGAGTATGGCTCCCTAATTGAATCTGATGCACCATTTGGAGTATCTTTCCACCCGGCTTGTCTTTCATAAAAAAAACAAACAACATTGATCAATACAAATGATATAGCTATAGCCAACAACCATTTAAAAACAAATATTACTTTTTTCATTTTATTTTTCCTTTTGAATATTTCCGCAAACAATGTCGCAAAACAGAGCTGGATCAGGCATATACTCATAATAATCCATCAATTCCTGAGGACTTCTGTTCCACCATTTTGTCTTTTCAATCTTGTCAATGACATCGTCAGGGAAACGTTTCCTAATTACTCTGGCAGGATTTCCGGCTACAATAGTATAGGGTTCAACGTCATGGGTAACAACGCTCCCCGCTCCAATCACGGCTCCATTTCCAATCTTAGAGCATGCTGCTGTAATTATGACCTTAGAACCGATCCAAACATCATGACCTATGCTGAGAGAATGACGTTCTACATCTTCCACTTTCAAATGCGACAGTTTTGTATTATAAAATACCGCAGATGTTGTTAAGTTACTAATCGGATGGTTTGCACCAAAATAATGCACATCTGTAGCCACACTGCAATATCTGCCCACACTAACCTTCCCACCTACATTAAAGCTCTTTTCAAAACAGCTTCCATATGTATAAAGATCAACTAAAACACCATAATTCTGTTCCGTGTATTCTCTAAGTGTTTTTGAATATAATACTCCACCCTCGTTTTTAATCTTCCTGTTTCTGGTAATCCGAGAAACTCGTTCCATCAACTTTTTCATTGTGTACCTCTCACTTATTACCCCGTCGTATTCCTTTAAAAATCATTGCTTTTGCTTCTTCCATATACTTAGATTTCATAAACAGAAGGTAATACCCTCCATTGAATACTACACAACATAGTACCAGGTTAATTATAAATTTACCTATCAAAGAACCCAGACTGATATTCTCACATATAACAAAACAAATAGCAGACATCACACCGGTAACTATCGTATAAATAAGGGTGTCTTTTAAATACTCCCTGGAAGATCTGGAGAACAGTCCGGAAAACAAT
>JAEEGL013565262.1_pt1 | contig 15498 bp, 19 predicted proteins | sample 9134231 | NCBI WGS metagenome assembly JAEEGL01 (sample SAMN16246548, study PRJNA631951) | gut metagenome | biome: gut microbiome; feature: rumen; material: fiber-attached | host: Bos | place: Iran: Karaj | collected 2018-10
AATATGACGCAGCAGTAAGAAAAGAATATTTAAAGCACCCTAGATATAACAAAGAAACAACAAGAGAAGAAGAAATTGCAGCAAAACAAGAAGCAGTAAATAAATCATTTGAAGAAAACCAAAAGAAATTATTAGAAGAAAGCACAAAATATCCAAAAGCGGAAGGTGCAACAAAGTTTAGTGATTTAGGACTACAAGTAAGTGATGAAAAAGCATTCAGTGAGTACTTACAAGATAAATATGGAACTGATGATTTTAGAATTATTAACTACGATAATAAAGAAGGTGCTAAACAAATATACGACGAATATGCATCACAAAGAGAAAAAGATAGAATTGCAAAATATTTTAGCGATCAAGAAGAAAATGCTTTAAAGAATAAAGATATGACTTATGGTTATAGCAAAAAAGGTTTAGAAAGTATGAGTAATCAAGATTTAGATAACTACATAAAAAGACAAGAAGAACTTGTAAAAGAATATACAGGCAAATATAATCAAGATTTGACTTATGATCAAAGAATAAAGAGAAACAAGATGGATACTATATTTGATAGTGCTTCTAAAACAAAATATGAACAACAACTAAAAGATGCACAAGATGAAAAAGCAAAAAGAGATCAAGAGGTAGATAAGTATTTTAAAAAAGTAGATACTAACGAAAATCAAGGCGCCTTTACACAACATTTAGATATGCACGGAGGAACAAGAGAATACAGCAAAGAAGATTTAGATAGAATGAAAGAAAATGGTGTAAAACCAATGGAACATAGTTATACAGGCGGTGGTTGGGAAGGTGTCAATAGTGATAAATATATGGATACAAAAGACCAAGCAAAAGCAATAACTGATACTATGAAAAAACAATATCCTGATGTAAAAATATCAAGAAAAAGTAATTTATATAGTGGCGGTAGTTCTATTGACTTTAATATAATGAGTAGTAATAAAGATTTATTTGTTAGTGATAGTGATATTGATAAAATGCAATATAGTGATTTTGATAGATTAACAGCATCTAATGGGTTTGAATGGTGGGCAAAAGATAATATTCCTAATTATCAAAAAGAACATTCATATACAATTGATGATGTTAGAAAGTATGCAAAAGAAAACTTAAAGCAAAGAAAGTCAAGTGAAACCCAAGGTGTTAGCGGTAAAGAATGGTACCTAAGTGATTATGGTAAAAAAGTAGTTAGCGAGTTAAATAAACAAGCAAATAGTTATACTTACGATGATAGTGATGGTATGGTAGATTACTTTGATCACGGAACTTATATGCATATAAGCATTGGTAAATGGGATAAACCTTACGAAGTAAAAGAAACAACTACAAATAGCAAAATGAATGATATGATTAGAGAAAAAGCATTTGAAAAATATAAAAAAGAGCATCCTGGTACTAAAAAAACATTAGAAGATTTTATGTAATAGGTATATAAAATGAATAACGGCAAATGGATAACACTTAAAGATGGCAGGAGAATACTAATCAAACCAAAACAAGTAGTTATAAAAGACACTAATTTTTATATGAATAATACAATAAGAGGCAAAAATAACAATGATAAAAAGTTTCAATTATCAAACGAAAACATAGATAAGTTAATTGAAAGTAGTATTAGCGAATGGGATGATAATTATGCTTTAAATTACATAACTAAAATGACACCTGATGATTTTTTAAAATTAACAGCAAATCAAAATGTTATGGAAATGTTAGAAGCACAAAAGTTTGACTTAGACCTAGATATTTTAAATAGAAAAGGTAGTTGGATATTTTTGGATATAGACTTTGAAAATAATGTTGCGGTTTCACACGAAGGTAGGCATAGAATGTATGCTTTAAAAAATGCAGGTTATAACCAGGTTGATGTTGTTGTTTTTCCAAGAAATTACGAAAAATATAATGCTAAGACATATAACAATATTAAAATAAAAGCACAGGATGAAATTAGCGATGATTATGTATTATTTGATAAAATAACACCAGTCAGTAAGGCAAATGCTGACAAGATAAGAAAAAGAGAGTATTAAATATACTTTCTTTTTTATTGCATTTGACAATAAATTATAATAATTTTATAATTTAATTAGAGTTCGTGAAGAACCAGTATCAATTCACTCGTGGACGAGACCACGAAAAAAAGCGAAGGAGGAGATATAATAATGCGTGAGTTTTTAAAAGGTTTAGAGTTGGACAAGGAAACCATTGATACAATAATGGCGGAACACGGAAAACTTATTACTGAGGCAAAGGAGCAAATATTGGAACTTAAAACACAAGTAAATGGTTTCGAAACCGAGAAGCAAAAATATGAAAGCAAGATCCAAGATTACGAAGCAAAAATGCAAGAAAGTAAGCAATCTTTAAAAAATTACGAAAATGTGGCAAGCGAAAATAAACAACTTAGATCACAAATGCAATTAAATGATAGCAATGTGAAAAAGGAGTTTAGCAAGTTTGTAGCAAATGAAGTGTTATCACAAGTAAACGATGACAATGATTTTGCAACAGCACTTGAACACTACAAACAAGAAAACCCACAATATTTTGGGGATCCAGTAGTTAAAAAAGTGCAAAGTTCACCTACTTTAACAGGTGGAGATACAGCACCACAAACAACAAGTGATATTATGAATGACTTGTTAAGAAGTGCAACACAAGAAAATAATTAAAAAAGAAGGAGAGATTTTAAAAAATGGCAGTAATTTCAAGAAGTGATGTTGATGCATTAGTCGAAACACAAGTTGCTAACGAGATATTCGAAGGAACTATTAGAAAATCAAAAGCATTATCAATGTTCAAAAGATTACCTAATATGACTAGTGATAAGACAAAATTAAGAATATTAGATAGTTTACCAGTTGCTTATTTCGTAGATGAAACAAGTAATAATGGTAGAAAAAATCTATCAAAACTAGCGTGGGATAAGAAGTTTATTAACGCTGCTGAATTAGCAGTTATTATTCCTATTAAAGAAAATGTATTAAATGATGCTTCAATTGATATTTGGAGCGAGGTAAGACCAAGAGTAGAGGAAGCATTTGCTAAGAAAATTGACAATGCTGTATTCTTCGGTGTAGATAAACCAACTGATTGGAGAGCAGGACTTGTTCCTAGTATTATTTCAGCAGGTGCTGAGGTAGATGAAACAGCAAATGGTTTATATAGTGATATTAACGATGCTATGACTAAGGTTGAAGAAAGCGGATACGAAGTAAATGGTATCTTAGGTGGAGTTGGACTTAAAGGTAAGTTTAGAATGATGTTAGACACAACTGGACAACCTTTAAATACAACTGAAATCGGTTCAATACCAAGATACTTTATGGATAATGGTGTATGGAATAAGAACTCATCTACATTAGTTGTTGGTGATTTCAATCAAGCAGTATATGCTATTAGACAAGATGTATCTTATAAAGTATTAACTGAGGCAGTTATCCAAGATCCAAGCGATGGTTCAATTCTTTACAACTTAGCACAAGATGATATGGTTGCATTAAGAGTTGTTATGAGATTAGGTTGGGAAATACCTAACCCAGTAAATGCTGAAAATGGAACTGATGCAAGATTTCCATTTGCAAGCATTAAACCTGAGGGTAGCGTAAGTTTATAGTATAAAGGAGGCGTTTTATGACATTTGAAAATCAATACTTGACTTATGATGAATATATAAGTTTAGGTGGACAACAAATAGGTGAAACGCCTTTTAACTTATTAGAATATGAAGCAAGAAAACAAATTGATCTAAGAACACATAATAGATTAAAAGATCTTGACACAATACCTGATGAAGTAAAAATGTGTATGTTTAATTTAATAAATAAGATAGATAGTTATAACACAACAATACAAGATGCTGGAAATGTTGCAAATGAGCAAATAGATGGTTATTCAATAGGATATATTACATCAACACAAATTAGAGATATAATCGCATCTAAAAATGTAGAGATACAAGATTTAATAACAACTGATCTATATGGAGTAATTGTAAACAATGAGCATCTTATATATGCAGGTGTTAAATGATAACTAATTCAAGTCTAACTATTTATCATAAAGATGGTTTAGATCTAACAACACATTTTGAAAAATGGACCAGGTATAATTATGATAAAGTATGGTTTTTTGGAGGCAAGGGTGCAGGTATCAATAAAGGTTATGACAATGCTAATGATGTACAAATTAGGATACCTTACGATAAAAATAGTGGTCTAAACATAAATAATTTTGCGATTGGCGACATTATTGTACAAGGAACCCTTGACCTTGACATAAACACACAACAAGATTTATCAGGTTATATGATCTATAATATAACAAGCATAAACAATAATAATTTTGGGATAAATCAACATATACATTTAGGCGGTAAATAATGGCAAAAATAGTCAGGGTTGAGATGAAACCGACAAAAGATATTCTTAAAAGATTAAATCTTGAAGATCAAGGTAAAGTAAAAAAGTTTTTTAGGGATAGAGTTGCGGAAGAAACCGATCCGTATGTGCCAATGGTTAGTGGCCAATTAGCATCCTTTACAACTCACGAAAATGAAATATGGTATGACACTCCTTATGCTGAATATCAATATAAAGGAGTTCGTGAAGATGGAACACATCAAATAAATGAAGATAATAGAAATCGTGAGAAACACCCTGATGCAACATCGTATTGGGCCGAAAAAATGTGGGAACATAAAAAATATAAAATTGCAAAGGATGTTAAGAAAGAGATAGAAAGGTTGGCAAAAGAATGAATGTTGAAGATTTAAGAATAACAAAATTAAGAGATTATTTATTTGATATTATAAACACTCTTACAACAAATAGTAATTATCAAATAAATGCTGATATGCTTGGTAAAAGTGGCGACTTTTCATTAGATAGAGTTCCAACTGATATAGAGATGGAAAAATGGATCATACCAGTTTCTATCCATCAGGATGTGTATTCATTTAGAAGTCGCAAATTATATAGTCAAGATACAATAAATAATCTAAACAACATTGGGTTTTTTGAGAAGTTTGAGGATATAATAAAATCTAATAATGAAGAAGGCATATTGCCTAATATAGATAACATAGAGAGTATTGAGTGCCTTAATTGTGGTGCATTAAATAATGTAGATGGAACACAAGCGACATTTGATATACAAATACAAATTACATATAGAGATTAAGGAGGTATTAGATGGCAAGTTATGTACCTGATGGTATTACAAAGGTAAATCGTAGTCAATTTATGACTTTTCTTGATACTACACCAGCATCAACAACTCCAACTTGGAAAATATTAGGTGTAGGTATTACTGATTATTCAATTTCATTCAACCCACAAGTTGATACTGAAAAATGGATAATAGAAGATAATGCAAGAAATGATCACACTTCTAACCAAAAACAAAGTAGTGTAGAACAAAAGATTTACAAAGGTGATCCTTGCTTTGAGTTTGCATACCAAGGCGTTGATAAATTAAATTATAAAACACATATACTTGATATTGATAGATGGAATGGTACTGGTAGCACATACCCAGCAAAAATGAGCGATGCTTTATTAACTATAACAAGTGAATTAGGAGAAAACGCTGTTTTAAGTTATGATTTATACTATGATGGCGATCCAATTGAAGGTAGCGTATCATTTGATGCACAAGGAGTACCAACATTTACACCAACAAGTGTTAGTTTATAATAAACCTTTAAGGGTGGGTGGTAAACCCACTCTTTTTAAATAGAAAAGAGAGGAATGTGTATATAAATGAAAGACAATTTTATACAATTAGAAAAAGATGATATATTAAGATTAGAAATAGTTGATAAGGATGGAGTAAGCACAGGGAACTTTTTAGAGTTTGACTTAGAGGATATAGAACTACCTTTAAAGTATCAACAATTAGTAGAAGAAGATAAGAAAAATGCTGATCATTTAAGAAATCAACTATTGATAATTGACAAAAAAGAAGATGTGAAAGGCAAGAAATTATTAAGTAAAAATGAAGAAGATAAAATAAGAGCATTAAATGATTTCTTTAAAAAAGAAGAAGAAATATATAATATGTTTCTTGGAGAAAACGGAGTGAAGAAATTATTGAATGGCCGTAAGTTAGGTTGGACTTCATTAAGACTTATAGATGAATATATAGAGAAACAAATAATGCCACATCTAAATATTTCGGTAGATAATATAACTAAAAAAATAAAAGAAAAATATACAAAAGCAACTAGTGATGAGGTGCTAAAATAAATTATCCTGAATATGCACAAGTAGAAGATACTAAATATAAGATCAATACTGATTTTAGAGTAGCGATAGAATGCAATAGAATAGCAACTGATGATACAATTGGTGATTATGAGCGTGTTTTAGGCATCATTTGCACACTTTTTGGACCTGATGCGATAGATAACACTAACCACTATGAAAAATTGATTGAGATCGCTAAAAAGTACTTATCTTGTGGCAAAGAACTTGAAACATCTAATATTGAAGATGCTGATATGGACTATATAGAAGATTATGATTATATAGAGGCATCATTTATGAGTGATTACCATATAGATCTAAATAATGTTAAAATGCACTGGTGGAAGTTTAATAAACTAATAAATGGTTTATCAAATAGTGAACTTGGCAATTGTTGTATTTTAAATAGAGTAAGAAATCTAAGAAATTATGACACATCTAAAATTGAAGATGTAAAAGAAAGAAAAAAAATAGAAGATGCGAAAGCATTGGTTGCTTTAAAGAAAAATAAAAAAGAGAATAACTTAACAAAAGAGCAAGAGAAAAGTATGCAAGAGTTAAATAAAATACTTGGTATTTAGAAAGGAGGTATTTTATGAGATTAGATATACAATTATTTGCTGATGCAAAAGTTGTTTTAGAAACTGAACTTGATACGAGTGGCGTTGAAGAAGGTTTGGATGATCTACCTAAGAAACTTAAAATTAGTGATATTGTAGATAAACTTAAATCAAAACTAAGTCCATTATTTAAAAAAGCGACTGGTAAGTTTAAAGAACTAGGTGGCCAAATAAGTGATATTGCTAAAAAAACATTTTCATTTATGGGCGATGCTTTAAAGTTTATTACTGGTTTAGGTATAGCGTTTTCGGCGGCGTTAGCAATAGGCATATTATTAGGTGTAGTATTTGCAGGAATAACTAACGCAATCGATAAAATATCAAATGAACATCAAGAAATAATTGCTAAGATACAATATATAATATATGTAATTAAACAAGGAATAACACCTATAATTGAGTGGATAGGAAACCTTGTTGTATCAATAGTACAAAAAGCAGTTAATGGGGTTTTATATGTAATTGCATTGATAAGTGCATTAACTGGTAGAAAAATGCCAACAGCACAAGAGTTCGCTGATAATATGGCAAGTGCCGAAGAAAGTTCAGCAGGTACAGCAAAAAATGCAAAAGAAATTAAGAAACAACTTGCTGGTTTTGATGAAATGAATGTTGTACAAGATAATAAAGGCGGTGGTGCTGGTGGAATTGGTGCAATCACACCTGAGTTTAATATTGATATACCAACATTAGGTGAGCAACTTGCACTTATACAGCAAAAAGTTAAAGATTTTGTAGATAGAACTAAAAAATCATTTATAGAATTAAGAGAGGCAAACACCGCTGAAAATAGATTGATGATTTGGAATAGTGATAATACTTGGGGACTATTAAAACTTGGAGCATTTGATGCTGTACAAGGAATAATAGGAATATTTACAGGACTATATCATACTCTACACGGAATAGGCACAATGATAGTAGGTATATTTACTCTTGATTGGACTAAAATTAAAGAGGGAGCAGTTGAAGCATATAATGGAATAAGAGAAACATTTGGAGGACTAAAACAATTTTTTATAGGAATAAGTGAAATAATTGTTGGAGCAGTCTTTGGTGCATTTGTATCAATAATAAATAAACTAACGCCATTTGCAAACAAAATTACTGATACTTTTAATACTATGGTTGAAAAAGTAAATGGTTTTTTTACAAAAATGCGAAACTCAATTGAAAACACTATTACTAAAATTAAGACATTTTTAACTGAACATTTTGGCAATTTTGGTACAGCAATTGGAAACTTAATAGGTGAAAAAGTCAAAGTAGTTTTTAACGGAATAATTGCGACCATTGAAAAAGTTTGGAATACACCTATATCACAAATAAATAAAGCAATTGATAAATTAAATGCAATAACAGGTGGCAAAATAACAAAATTATCAAAGTTTAGTTTTCCAAGACTTGCAAAAGGTGGAATTATCAATATGCCTGGTAGGGGAACATTAGTTGGCAGTGCAATAGCAGGAGAAAGTGGGCGTGAAGCAGTGCTTCCATTAACTGATAGTCAACAAATGGAATTACTAGGTGAAGCAATTGGTAGATATATAACTATCAATGCTAATATAACAAACACAATGAATGGAAGAATAATAAGTAGAGAATTGCAAAAGATCAATAATGAGAATAGTTTTGCAGGGAATAGGTGATATAAATGTTAGAAATATGGAAAAATATACCTGACTATGAAGGACTTTATGTAATAAATAACTATGGTATAGTAAAAAGTTTAAAAACTAATAAGATTAAAACACCTTTTTTACGACCTAATGGATACTATGAAATCACTTTATGGAAAAACGGCAAAAAAAAGAATTGGTTAGTGCATAGACTTGTTGCAAAAACTTTTAATATTAGCAAAAGCAATTTTAAATATATGCAAAATGAGGATATAACACATACGATTATGGATGAATTAGAAATAAACCATATAGATGAAAATAAACTTAATAATTTTGCTGATAACTTGGAGTGGTGTACACCAAAATATAATTGCAATTATGGTTCAAGAAATAAAAGAATAGGAATTGCTAATAAAGGAGGTTTGAAATATGTTTACAAATAAGAATAGTTTACAGGTAAAACTACCTGGTGGTACTTATATCAATTTAGGTGAATATTTAGTAGAAGTTGAATACCAATATCCTAAATTATGGGCGAATGATAGTGGAAGAAACTTAAAAGGGAAACAAACAGGAACACTAATAGGGATATTTCCTAAAATAGTTTGCCAATTTAGAAAACTTACTAAGGATGAACTTATATTATTAAGACCTATATTAGATGCACCAACACAAATAGTTAAGTATTATGATCCTTGGAAACAACAATTAACTGAAATGGAAACATATAGTGGTGATTGGTCAATAAAAAATAATTACATAATTGACAATAATAGAAAAAATCAAGGTTTTCAAATATCATTTATTGCAAGAGAAAAGAGGTAGTGAATGAAAGCAGTTAGTCAAAATTATAAAAATGCTATAAAAACAATGGGGCGTGAAATTGATAGTAAGATCACTTATACCATAGATAATGAGGAGATAGAGTTAAGTGGAGATATGCTTAATTCTATCACCCCACATTATGAAGGTGGCATCCTAAAAAGTGTAATGAAGCAACTAGATTTAGATTGTAATGTAGATATACCAGTAGGGACCATTTTGGAGTGCCAATTTGGTGTTTTAGTTGGTAGTTCTTATGAATATATCTCTTTCGGTAATTTCATTGTTTATTCAAGTGAAAAACAAGAAGATACAAAATCATATAAATTGATATGCTATGATAAAATGCTTTATTCAATGAAAGATTATGAAGATTTAGAAATAACATATCCTATAAGCGTAAGAGATTATATAGATGAATTATGCGACCACATAGGCATAACATTTGCTAATTCAAGTAGTACATTTGTAAATTATGATAGAGAAATACCTGGTGAATTATTTTTAGATGCACAAGGCAATAGTTTAGATTACACATTTAGAGATGTACTTGACCAACTTGCTGAAATAACAGCATCAACAATATGTATCAATGATGATGATGAGTTAGAAGTTAGATATATAACAAACACAAATGACACGATCGATGAGGAATATTTAAAAGATGTAAATGTAAACTTTGGAGAACAATATGGGCCAATAAATACAATTACATTTAAAAGAAGTGCTGATAGTGATGCAATAAGTAGGTCAATACCTAGTAATTTACCTGATGATGAAAAAATAGAGATAGCAATAAGTGATAATCAATTCTTAAATGACGAAAATAGAGGAGATTATATGGATGCTATTTTAAATCAACTATATGGTCTTACTTATTACTTAAATGATTATGTTAGCACAGGAATAACTTATTTAGATTTATGTGATAAATATAATATTCAAATAACTGATGAAAACACTAATCAATTAACAACTTATTCTTGCATAATGTTTAATGATGAAACAAATATTACACAAGGTTTAGTTGAAAACATACATACTGAAATGCCTGATGATAGCAAAACCGATTACAACACAACAACAAGAGATGATAGACTTGCTAATAGGACAAACTTAATAGTTGATAAAATAAATCACGAGATCCGTTCAATTGTAGAAAATACTGAACAAGTAGATATAATTGTAAATGGTAAAACTGATTATGAACTAACAACTGATACAACATATCAAGATGATAAAACATACTATGTTAAAAGTGGCAATGATTATATAACATTTAATCAATATTCAACTTATGAAGATGAAAGAATAGGGAACCCTAGTGAACTTGGTTTATACGAGGCATTGTATTCTTATGCTTATGTACTGACTGAGGATACTGAGTTTGAAGAAAGCGATGACTATTATGAAAAAATTGGAGATGATTATGTTTTATATACAGGGCCTAGAACTGGCAACCCTAGTCAATTAGGTTTATATGATAGAGTATCAAATATTATAGCATATCAAGCAACTACCGATACATCATTTGTTCAAGGCAAAACATACTTCATACAAAATTATGCAATAGGGGATACAATTCCTAGCAATACAATCTATGATGCGATAAGAACTCCTAGTGTTAGTGAACAAATAAATGGTTTAAATGCAAGTGTAGATAGTAAACTTGAAGGTTTTACTGGAACTATAAATAACATAACAAATAGTGTAGAAACATTAACAACAACAACATATACAAAAACACAAATAAATCAAATAGTAAGTGGTAATGATGTAAATGGTGTGGTTGTAAGTGCAACTATTAGTGAAAGTGGAACATTTGATAACAATGGGTTGCTAATAAAAAAAGAAAGCAACGGAGATATAATAAGTCCAACTACTGGTAGATATAATGAATATGGTGTACAAATAAAAGAAGTATCAAATGGATATGAAGGTAATGAGGTAATGTTTGCAGGTTATGTTGAAGAAAATGATACAAGATTTGATGTAGGTTCAAGAAAGTTTGGCGGAAAAACAATAGTTTATACTGAAAACTTAAAAACCGAAGGTGATACAATTATTGGTTCATCTTGTTTGATTAAAGATTATGAAAATGGAAGTGGGTGGTTTGTACTATGAAACTTAATATACAATTATTTGCAAGTGGTTCTTTCGAAGGAACTTCAACCGCTAGTAAAGGTAGAATAAGAATTGACTGGTCATCAACACCTAGTGATGCAATAAACAATAAAAGTTCAGTATCAGCAACGGTCTATATATGGAGAACTAATAATTATAATACGGAAGGTACTTTTAGTGGAAACTTAACAATAAATGGTAATTCAATTTACATAAGTAAAAAAAGAAGTAATTGGAATACTGAACCAAAAGAAGTTGGTAGTTATACAATAGATGTACCACATAATGAAGATGGAACAAAGACTTGCAATATATCTTGTGAATTAACACAAACAGGTACATCATTGGCAGGTACTTACACAGCAAGTCAAAATGTAGTTTTAGATACAATACCAAGAGCAAGTGTATTTAATTCATTATCAATGGTAGTGAATAATGATAGTTCAATTACTATTACAGCAAATATCACAAGAAGAAATGCAAGTTTTACTGATACATTAACTATATGCAATACAAACTTTGAATTAAATAATGGATCAAACACAATAACTTTAAGTGATAGTGTAAACCCAACAGCAAAAGCAAGATTTTATCAAATAATGGGTAATAATACACAAGCATCTTATACAGCAATTCTTACAACTAAAAGCAGTGGTACACAAGTTGGAAATACTAGCACACAAACAGCAATTGTTTCATTGCCTAGTTATTCAATATCAATAGGCACTATAACAAGTAGTGATGATAATGCTAATAACTATATAAGAAGCGGTAGCACATATAAAGTTAGTGATTTTACAAGTACTAATACTTACTTACAAGGTTTTTCAAACCCTAGATTAAGTTTTACATTAGGTTCATCAAGTGGATATTTATATGGAAATACAATCAATATAAGTGGTGGTGCAAGTGCTAGCGGTTTAGGTTTAGGAAATAATAGTGTAGCATTAGGAACTAATTTTACAGGTGGATCAAAAACTTTAACAGCAAGTGATGGTAGAAAAACAACAAGTGGATCTATCACATTAACTAGAAAAGATTGGAGTACACCAAGTGTATCAATAGTATTAGAAAGGCAAAGTGCAACAGGCCAAACAATTGAGTATGAGATAACTTATAATTTTACATCAGTGAGTGGAGGCCTAACACCAAAATTAAGTGCATCTTATACTTACAATGGAACAACTTATACATTATATAGTGAAGTTGCATTAAGCAATACAAGTGGAACTTTAACAGGAACATTTAATTTAGTAAGTACTGATGATTATAAATACCCTATAAGTGCAACAACAACATTAACTGACACAATTGATTACCAAGTAAGTAGCAATACACAAATACCTGGTGGTAAACCAGCAATCTATACTTATAAGGATAGTAGTGCTAATAATAAAGTTGATATTTATGGTGATTTAGATGTAGATGGCAAAATAACAAATGCAAAATCTATTGAGGTAAGTAATACTACACCATACATTGATTTTCACTATAACAATTCAAGTAGCGATTATACTTCAAGAATAATAGAAAGCAGTAGTGGTACTTTATCAATAAGTGGAAACTTAACTACTGGTGGAACAATTAGTGCAGGTAGTACAATTACAACAAGTGGAAACTTAACTTCTTCAAAAAGTGGCAAATATATAACTATTGCTAATGAAAATACTGCTTTTGCTCATTATCAAACTGATGCTCAAAGTGGACATTGGTTTAATAAAAATGTATATGTTCAAGGAGATATATACGCAGGTGCTAGTTATAATATGAAAGTACCAGTAATTAAACAATTATATTCAAATACAACAGGTGCAAAAAGTGTAAATATAGGTGAAAGTGTAGGAAATTATAATTTTTATTTAATAGTATGGGGACTTGATTATACTGAAAAAAGAAGTGATGTATATTATCCTGGTTTTGGTAATTTTGATTTTACACAATTTGCAAATGGTAGTTATTGGAGTGTATATAGATTTACTAGCAGTGGTAATACTATAACTATGACTAAAAAAGACATATCATTATGGGCCGATAGTGCAAAAATGTATAAAATAATAGGTATTAAGTTTTAAAAAGGAGATGATATTATGATTTTTAAAAATGAAAAAAAATATGACACATTAAAAACAATTGCTTTAATAATGCCACTATTTATAGTGTTATATGAAGCAATAGGAAAAATATGGAACATTCCATACACTGACCAAATAACAATGACACTAACAGCAATCAATGCCTTCATTGGTGGACTAGTTAAAATATCTAACATTAAGTATAACAATACTGAATTAGATAAAATCTATGACCAAGAAGAAGAAAATGCTATGGAAATTGAAACTAATGAGGAAGGTGAAGAATAATGGCATTTATTAAATTAGATGAAACAAACATTGGGCAATTAAAGAACTTTAAATTAAGTGAGTTTTTTTGCAAATGTGGTAAATGTAATCACAACGATCAACCTTATTCATTTTTACTAGCATTATTATTACAAGATGTAAGAACACATTTTGGTAAAGCACTAATTATTACTTCACCAAGAAGATGTGTAGCACACAATAAAAAAGTTGGTGGAGTTGCAAAATCAAAACACACTTATTACAATGGAGTATTAAGTTGTGTTGCAACTGACTTCTATGTAAAGGGTGTTTCTTACAAGCAATTAGTAGCATATATCAAAACAATAGCAGGTAAATACAATGTAAATTATTACTACAATGTAAGTGGATCAGTAATGCACATTGATATAAAACCACCTGAATATGTAGAGCAATACAATTTAACTAGACTACTAAAACCTGGTTGTAGAGGTGATGATGTTAAAGAACTTCAAAGAGAATTAAAGAAAAGAGGATACAACTTAGGCAAGTATGGTCCTAATAAAGATGGCATAGATGGAGTGTTTGGAACTAGCACTAGCAAAACTAGCAAGGCAGTTAAGGACTTTCAAAAGGCCAGTGGTATAGGGGTTGATGGCAAAGTCGGCAAGAATACAGCACATAAATTAGGATGGTTATATAAAGGGAAGTAGTAATACTTCTCTTTTTAAATGTGTAAAGTTTGTGTTAAGTTTTAGAGTAAAGTGTAAAGCAACTCAAAAATCACAATTTTTAATTTTTTTTAGGGTTTTTTCGCTTGCTAGGCCCCTTTTCACCGATATGTAAAGGCCAATGTAAAGCGGTTTACATTTTACTAATATGTCAAAATGTGGTATAATATAGGTGTATAAAGAAAGGAAAAGACTACCTTAATTTATACAATGATCTTAGAAAACTTGGTAAAGGAGGTAAATGAAATGACTAAGCACTTTCTAACTGAAAGGGTTGAGGAAAGTAGTCCATTACACATCTACATCAATAGTGATAAGTTCACTAATGATAAGAACTATACTATATGTCTATCATATGATGATGAAGAATTGTACTATGCAATCAAACTTCACGGAGACAATGTAGAAGCAGGAATAGATGAAGTAATGGGATACCTAGGTAAAGACACTCAAAACTGGTGGCATAAAGATATAGTGATCCACTGGGGTGTTCATACTTGGAAGTTCATCAACGCTAGAAACATCAGCGACTTTGATAAAGAAGGTTATAAAGAGTTTGGAGTAGATCCATACGATTACGATAACCTACATTAGTAAAGTGAGTTGCTGGTCTCATTAAAAACCAGCAATACATTATAGATAGGAGTGAATGAAATGAAAGAAGAAATCAAAATGTCTAAAAAAGAGTTAGAGCAATTCTTAAAAGATAGAATGGACTGGTTTATTCAATACGCAAACCCATTTCAAGAAGCAACGATGGTATCATACATCAGCAATGGTTTAAAGAAACTACACGATATGAATGTTAAAGAAAATGAAATGGTAATAATGTATGATGAAAACAATGAGTTAGTTTTCAAAGAATGTTAGTTCAATGAGTTTGGCAGTATCTCTAAAAACTGCCAACTAATTTAGATAGGAGAAACGAAATGGAACAAGAGAACATTAGTCAATCAGCAAATAAGTTGATAGAGGCATCTAATGAGTTCATAGAGGAGAGTTCTAAG
>JAEEGL010991587.1_pt1 | contig 15497 bp, 16 predicted proteins | sample 9134231 | NCBI WGS metagenome assembly JAEEGL01 (sample SAMN16246548, study PRJNA631951) | gut metagenome | biome: gut microbiome; feature: rumen; material: fiber-attached | host: Bos | place: Iran: Karaj | collected 2018-10
ATAAATCTAAGGACGAATTACTCCGCGGTACCACCTTAGTTTATGAATCTTATCATACACTTTCACTCTTAACGCGAGTCACGATTTAGCTCCAGAGTCGTAAATTCCTTCATCGCCAATTGCATGTATTATAACACACTTTAATTATTTATCAAATATATTTCTAATTCTTTCTCCGATACCTCTGAAGAAAGCACCAATCATTGCGAAATTGAAGTAAATCTTATAACCTAATACTCTTAATACTAGATATACTAATATAGCAATTACTAGTAATACAACTAAGATGATTAAGAATGCATTTGCGCCCTTTTTAACTTTATTAACATAGAACTTATAAACATTCTCTTCTCCATTTTCAGCAACACATCTAAATAATACAGTTGAATGAATCTTTAATTCCTTATTATCTTCAGCTTCACAATAAGTTGTTTGATCTTCAGGAACCCAATCAAATTCTAATGATTTTTCATCCTTATTCAATGTAATATTATATTCAGTTTGATTTTGTGAGAATTGAACTTCTTTATGCCCTTTAACAATTAAAGATTTCAATTCATTATTACTACTAGCAATATATTCTTCTTGTCTTACAACATTCAAAGTATATACTTTAGTAATACTTGGACACTTCTTACTTGTAACTGAAATAGTTACCGTTCTTTCTTTATTAACTTCCAAGTTATTTGCATCAGAGATCTTATAAGTATCTCCTTCATCCATAGTTGATACTTCAATACCTAAGTTAGCAACTTCATATGGTATTTCAACATCACTATAATTGAATTGAGTTGATTCAAAATGTAAGCTTGGGAACTTAACATCTTGACTAGAAACAAATTTAATCTTCTTTAATAAAGCTTTTGTTTCTGGTTCAGAACTACATATTGGATCTTCTGTAGCTCTCATCGCATTTATTGTATAAACATTAGTTGTTCCTTTTTCACTTCTAACTCTAATTTGAACACTATTTAAACCAGGTTGTAAAATTACATCTCTTGGTCCATAACCTTCTACATAAGAAGACTTCTTATCAGTTAATTCAGCAGTTATTGTAATGCTTTCAACTTCATTACCAAGACTTAAATTATAACTGTTTTGTGCAGGTGCAAATCCTGGTTCTAATGTACCAGCATTTACCTTTAAATCTCTTAATGTATTTACAGCACTTCTGTTATCAGCTCTTACGATATTAACTGAGTAAGTAGCAACAGAACCAGCGCTATTTTGAACTCTTACTTGAACATTATTGTTACCATAATTTAATCTAACTTGTCTTGGTCCATAACCATTTACAAAGCTAGTACCACTAGCAACAGATGCATTAATTGTAACTGTATCATTACCAGAATTTACATTAGCAGTATAACTAAATGTCTCAGAATTAAATCCAGGATTTAATGAAGCTCCTGAAATAGACATTGTTGAAATTCTTGGAGCTGCAACTGGTTTTGGTGTTGGCGTTGGTGGAGGAGTTGGCGTTGGTGTAGGAGTTGGAGTTGGTTCACTACCACCATTCTTAACACAATTATAACTATAAACAACTCTACAATAACGGTTCATTACTGTTTGACCACCAATTGTACTTGTTAAACCATTACAATGATTTTCTTTTACTTTAATACCATCATTAGGTAAATAGTAGCCATCGCCACAAGTTACCAATGTGCCAGATAAGTCAGCTTTAATTGAAGAAGAACCTGCTTCTAATTTGAAACATCTTTCTACTACTCCACTACCAGTCTTATTCAAAGCAACTTGGTTAGAACATGAACTAGTAACATTAACAGCTGTACTATACATTACTGAATTAGTACTATTACCATTAGTTACCCAGAAATAATATGTTCCATTCTTAACACCAGCATAGAAAGTATTACTTGTTACACCTTGATAATAAGTTGTACTACCATTAATATTTCTAGTTGTACCTACATAATAACCAGTAACAGTACCACTTGATTTAACTGTTGCAACATCGCCTGATACAGATATTCTAGTTATTGTTGGATTAGTTGATGCTAATCTTTGTACCATAAACCCTTGATCCCAGACTCCTACTTCAGCTGAAGCTAAATTAAGTCCGAAAAACAAAGTAAGTATTGAAAATAAAAAGTATTTTATAAAATTTCTCTTCATAATGACCTATCCTTACTATAAATAATCATAACATTAATACTAAATTTTATCAACAAAATAAATAAAAAAAGATACTATTTATTAGTATCTTTTACTTCTTTTTTAGGTTTTTCAACTTTCTTATCAGTATTTTCTAATTTATTTACTGTATCCTTTAAAACCTCAATAGTTTTAAGTCTTACATCATTAGCTGCTTTTTGAACCGCTGGAGTAGCTTTTTCTTTAGCTGTAGTATATAATTCTTCAGCTTTAGCTTTAATCTTTGCAGCTTTTTCCTTAGCTATTGCAGCAACTTTTTCTCTATCTAGATCTGCAATACCATCTTTGATTTCTTGAATCTTTTTAGTAATTGCTAATCTTACATCTTCGATTTTAATATCTTTAATTTTTTCATAAAGTTCATCGAATTTTTCTTTTAATTCTCTTCTTGTTTCTTCTCCAGATTTAGGAGCAAATAGAATACCAATTCCTACACCGATTGCAACACCAGTTAAGAATTTACCAAATCCATTTCCATTCTTTCCCATAATTAATCCTCCTCATCCTCTAATTTTTCATTTTTCTTCTTGAAGAAAATATTTCCAATTAATCCAGAAACACCTTCAACTACCTTATCAGTAATTGAAACAATTTTATCTGTTGTGAAATCAACTAAATTAAAGAATCCATTTAATGATTGTACTTTATCATTAACATCATCCACAACCTTATCAACCTTATTAATCATTTGAATTGCTTTAATTCCAAGAACAATTCCTACAATTAATAAAATAATTAATAATACATAAATAACCAAAGGTAAAAATGTTTGTAAAAAACTAACCATAATTACTCTTCTCCTTTCTCATACATTGAATCAATTAGATTAAATAAATCACTTTCTAGTGTATTATCCAAATTATCCTTCTTAGCAACTGGTTCAATATCATTTAATTCTTTTTCAATATCATCTAGTATCTTTAATGTACTAGTTTTTTCAACTTCATCTAAAGTCTTCTTTGCCGGTTCCTTCTTTTCCTCTTCCATATCTTGAAGAATTAAATCACTTACATCTTCTTCCTCTGGAAGTGGTTCTTCCTTTATTTCTTCATCAAGTAGATCTTCAACCATCTTTTCAGGTTCTTCTTCTACTTCTTGAGTTTCTTCTGCAACTTCTTCTTTATCAAGAATTGGTTCATCCAATACTTCAGGAATATCTAAAGGTTCTTCCTCTTCAATAACAGGAGTTTCTTCTTTAACTTCCTCTACTGGTTCTGAATACATTTCTCTTGTTTCAACATTTTTCTCTGAACCATTTTTAACTTCTTCTAAAGCTTCTTCTAATAAATTATCAATTGAACCATATGCTTTCTTTCTAACAGAATCTAAATCAACTTTAATAGGTTCTTCTTTAACAATTTCTTCTTTTTCAATAACAGTTTCTTTTTTAGGTTCTTCAACCTTAACTTTTTCTTCTGTTACTTCTACTACTTCTTCTTCTAGTTTAACTTCTTTTGGTTTAACTTTCTTTTCTCTTTTTAGTCCACCAACTCTGTCAACTATTTCTTCTTTTTTATAATTCTTATCTAATATTCCATAAACTGGTGAAATAACAGGTGAAGGAGTAAACTTCTTCTCTCCTCTTACTACACTAGTACTAGTAACATTCTCATAGAAATCCCTTGGTGTCTCAGTTGAAGAATAATTGCTATTAGCTTTTCTCATCTCAACATTTCTAAACATTACTTCTTTTTCTTGATAAGCTTCTCTAACACTCTTTTCATAAGGTTTTGGAGTTTCCTTATTTACATGAGCATTCATTCTATCAAACTCATCTTCATCAAAAGGTAATATTGGTGAACTGTCCTCTAACTTACTAACAGGAAGTTCTTCCTCTTTCTTTTCTTCAGGAACTTCTTCTTCCTCTTTAGGTACTTCTTCAAACAAATCACTATCATCGAAACCTAGATCTCTTTTATCATTCTTGAATCTTGACCCTGTAGTTACCTTTAGAGGTTCATCCTCTTCATCATCAAAAGTAACTGATTCAAAAGTAACTTCTTTGTTTGTAGAATTATTGTCATTAGTGAAAACAGGCATATCGTCAGTAGTAGCCTCTTCACCATCATCTTCAAATAGAATATCTTTTATTTTACCAAACAATCCCATCTCTACACCTTCCTTATTCAATTAGGTCAGAATCATGAATTTCATCATCTTTATAAACATTCTCTTCCATAGCTTGTAAATACTCACTATTTTCAGAAGCTGTTTCAAAAATATTAAACTCCATATCACCAAATTGAGAAGTCTCTTCTTCTAACATTTTTTTAAGTACATTGTCATTAAATTTTATTGATGTTAAAACGCTTATTGCATTGGCCACAGTTACATTAATATCGGCCTTTTTAACTATCACTTCTATTTTAGCATAATTATACATAATTTCAATAAGATACTTATCCCTAGCCACCTCATTAATTTCTATATAACCATATTTATCTTCAAAACTTATTGGCTTCGAATAATAACAACTATCCTTCACTTCATAAGTCTCAATTACTTTATTATAATAACTAACTGCATCTATATATAAATAATACTTATAATTACCAGTACGAATAACTTCATTATAATCCGAACTATTTAAAACCCCTAATCCTTTAGGTAAATTATACTTATAACCTTTTCTATATGTATTATAAACATTAACTGTTTTATTAGTTCCTTTATCGATTATTTCTTGAATACTCATTTGTTGAACTGACTTACAACCGCATAATAATAAGCACATAAATATTACAATAATTATTTTCTTTTTCAAAAAAATCACCACACTTATGTCTACTAATAATTATACCATTTTAAGCCCTAAATTAAAACACTATTTTTTCCTTGCTTTCATATAATTTATCTTAATTCCTTGGGCTTTAAACTTGCTTTCATACTCTGTTTCAACATTATCTCGATCACTACTTGCAAGGTCTAAAGAGATGTCTTCAATAACATATCCATAGTTACTTAAACTAACTATTGAACTCTCAAATAAACCCACATTATCAGTCTTTTGAATAATAAGTTTATCACCACTAAATATTTGGTCATAAATAGGCAAAAAAACTTCAGAAGTTAATCTTCTTCTAGCATGTCTTTTCTTTGGCCAAGGATCACTAAAATTAAGATATAAGCACTCTATTTCTTTATCAAATATATTACCTAATTCTAAAGCATCAATAACTATTAATTTAAGATTTTTTATCTTTTTATTTTCTAACTTTTGTATTGCTCTACAAACAATACTTTCATACTTTTCTAAACCTATAAAATTAATATCAGGATACTTTAAAGCCATGTTGATAATAAAGTCTCCCTTACCCATTCCAACTTCTAAATGAATAGGATTATTATTACCAAACAATTCTTTATATTTACCTTTATATTCGAATGGATTATGTACTACATAATCTGAATTATCTACTATTTCTTTTGCATTACGAACATTTCTAAGTCTCATAATTTCTCACCTACAAAAAATAGATTATCTAAAATTAACTATCAAGTCAATCTAAATAATCTATTTGCTTAAACACTTAACTTACCAAAACTAATCTTTTTAAGTATTTTATTAGTACTTGCTTTACCTAATACCTTTGTTACTAAACCCATCTTAAATGAAACAACTGCATAAACCATTCCACCCACTAAGGCATTAACAACAATATATATTAAACAAGAAACTCTACTATCAAGATTTAATGGTAATACGAATTTTAAACCAATTAATACTAATAACATTAATATATTAGGTATTAATAATTTCATTAATGTATTAAATGTATCTCTATATTTTAATTTACAATCTTTCTTTAATGATACTAATGCAATTAAAATACTTAAACTATAACCAATAATACTTGCTGTTACAGCTCCTAAGAATGGTGGTATACCAATCTTACTATATAAAAGTATTAAAGGTACATCTAATAAAGCATTAGTAGCAAAACCAGTTATTGTTGATAAATAAACTAATTTAAATTTATTTAATCCTTGTAATGCTGAAGAAGTAATCATATAGATATTAATACATAAACCAGTCCATATATTTAATGCCAATATATAACCGCCATATACATTATGACCATAGAAAACACTCCATATAGATTGACTTAAGAAACAAATACCTATAGTCATTGGAATAGATATAAACAATAACATTTGAATCGCTTGATTAAACTTATTATTAACTTCATCCCAATCATTTAATGTATATGCACTTACCATAGTTGGAATAAAACTTGTACTCATTCCCATCGCAATAGATGCAATAATCATATTGATCTTTGGTGCCCATGTTGCAACTGCACCTGTAGCAAATTCAATTGTTTTAGTTTCTAGTTTCAAATAATTTAATGTTCTTAAAATTAATGTCATATCTGTAAAACTATAACAACTACTTACTATATTAATAATTATAAATGGTATAGCATAACTAAATATTTTCTTAATTATTTCCTTATTACTTACATCATCATGTTGTTTTGTTTCAAAACCCAATTCTTTCTTATTCTTTAATACTTTATATCTAACATACGCATAAGCTAAAACTCCTGAAGCAAACGCTCCAAATACTGCAATACCTACAGCTAAAGTAACTGTTCCCCCAAATACTTTAATAGTTAAATAAGAACCTAATAATATAATAGCTATTCTAAATATCTGTTCTATTACTTGACTGAAACTACTTACACTAATAATCTTATGTCCTTGTAAGAATCCTTTTTCTACACTTAAGAAAGGTACTATTAAGATTGCAAAAGATACACATCTAATAGCAAACGATACATCTTGTATCGTATTACCACCCTTCATATCTCCAATCAATATAGTTGCTATTTGTGGAGCAAAAGCAAATAATACGACAAAGATAAATACAGCTAAGAATACCATAACTCTCTTACCTATATGATAAGCTCTTATCTTTGCATCCATCTTCCCTAATGTATTATATTCATTAATAATCTTACTAATTGCAATTGGTAAACCTGCTGTAGATATATCTAAGAAGATATTATAAATACTATAAGCATAAGCATACAAAGCACTACCTTGTACACCAACAATTGCATAGAAAGGAATAACATACAACATACCCATTATCTTTGTAATAATGATAGCTAATGTGGCAATTACAGTCCCTTCAACAAATGAACTCTTCTTCATCCAGTTCACCTCTTTAACTCTTTAAATTATACCACATTATATACAAAAAGAATAATCACTCTTGATTATTCTTTCTTAAAAATCTTAGTTTTAAACTCTCTTCAGTTTCCCTTTTTTTCAAGCATTTAGGGCACAGAGAAACATAACCTTCATTACCAACAATAGTGTCAACATCCTTCTTACCTTCATAGTAAGTTAAAGGAGCATCTCTACCACAATCCATACAACTAGCTTTAATATTAATAATTTCATCACTAATAGCAAGTACGTATGGTGTTATACCAAAAGGTTGTTGTTCACTAGTCATATTTAAGCCAGCAGCATAAATATCAATATCTTTAACTATTGATAAATAGTTTAAGACACCAACATCTCCTTCTAACCATTGTATTTCATCTATAAATATTATTCTTGTATCATCATCTACATAATCTAATAATTCAGATAGATTTACAATACCTATAGCTGGTACTGTTTCTTCAAGATCTTTTGATTTTAATACACCAGGATCTCTAGTATCTTTCTTTGGCTTAAAGCACTTTATATGCTTCTTATTCCATATCTTATTATATGTAACCAATAACGAAGCTGTCTTTGAACTATGCATTGGTCCTACGAATGTCTTTATCATGATTTAAACTCTACCTCTTACCAAAAAATTTCACTTTATTCTTCTTATCTTTTTATTCTTATAATCATATTCATGAATAGAAGCTGGCTCTACCCCAAATCTCTTCTTATTCATATCTAACTCTATATCATTACTTATATAATAAATCATATTTATTACACCTCTATGTGTAATAAACAATACATCATCTTCAAACTCATAAGTTTCTAATACTTTTTTAACTCTACCATATAACATCTTTAAAGATTCACCTTGTGGATATCTATAATCAATATCTCTCTTCTTATATCCAGGTAATATCTCATCTGCCTCAGTTCTTAACATACCATTTAAAATCCCTTTATTTTGTTCTCTTAACAAATGAGTATCTTCATAATTAACACCTATAACACTACTAACTATCCTAGCAGTTTCTAGCGCTCTATTAACATCACTACAGTAAATCTTTTTTATATGTAAATTATCTCTAATCCATTCAGCAGATTCTCTTACTTGTTGTTCTCCTTCTGGTATTAAAGATACATCACTCCAGCCACCAACATATGATTCATCATCTTGTCCGTGTCGCATTAGATAAACCACTTACGTCACCTCTCATCAAGTTAAATAAAGACATATTTAAAATATATCTTTATCTTCAATTTTATTCTTAAATTTATATACCTTTGCGGGTTTATGACCTACAAACTTATCACTTGTATTAGTATCTTCAATTAAGTCTAAATTAAGCATTTTCTTACGGAAATTTCTTCTATCAAACTTCTTATTTAAAATAGCTTCATAAGTCTTTTGTAGTTCAGGTATTGTAACTCCATCTGGGAATAAACTCTTCAAGATATTACTCTTAACAATTTGTTTTTGTAATTCTAATAATGCATCATGTAATATTTCTTCATGATCAAATCCCAATGGTGGAATTTTATTTATTGGGAACCAGTCAGCATTAGAAGTATTCTTTGTTTCTCTAAGTAAATTTACTCTTTTAGAATCAATAATACCTACAAACCCAACTGCTACCATTCTCATAACTGGACTTCTATGCACCTTACCAAACGCTTTAAATTGTTTGATTTCAACACCAGTGATACCAGTCTTTTCTTCTAACTCTCTTAAAGCACCTTCTTCTAAATCTTCATTATTGTAAAGTGCTCCTCCAGTTAATACCCAATCCCCTAAAAAAGGTTCATTTTTTCTTTTAATTAATAATACTTTAGTAACTCCCTGTTCTACTGTAAATAAAGCTGTTATAACATGAATTCCTTGATTTTTATACAACTTGTTTCTTACATCCATGCTATCACTCTCCCTACATTTTAATTATAATGTGTATAAATTACACTTGTCAACAAAAACAAAGAATATTAACATCAAGTTAATATTCTTTTTATTTCTTATTAACTAGCAGCTGCTAATTCAAGACTAAATGCTAACTCTCCTCTTGAAGCATCGTTCTCTAAGTCAACATCTTGGCCCTCTAACCATAGATAAATTCTCATCTTAGTAATACCTCTTGGTATAGTTGTTAACACTTGATCTGTTGTAAATCCAGCAACAGTAGCAACTTGAGGATTTACAGGTGTGAAGTAAGGACTATTATGTGTTTGATTGATAGGAACACCAACTCCTTGAATCTCTTGGTTAACACCACGATAAGGAATTCTAGCTCCACCTACTTCAGTAGTATATATTCCATAAACATCTGCAGCATTCTTAACTCCAGATTTAGTATGCATATCAATATTTGGTTCCCAAATCAAACTACCAGTTGCATTTCTTAAGTTTTGAGCACTAGCTCCACTAGCAGTATCTGCAACAGTACCTAGAATAACAAATCCTACTCTAGCACTATTTTGTCCACCATCATCTCTTTCGTTTCTATTAACAACACTAGAAGCTGGTGTAATAACTAATGTAGTTGGTGAAGTTACCAAGAAGAACAAATCAAATGCAATATAATGCTTTCCTGCACATTCTTCATCACCAACACAGTTGATTTCCGTTTGTAATGATGTAGTTAAATAAAATACATCATCTCTTTGTCTTGTAATACCATAATAAAGATTCAACTTACCGTTACCTACACCACCATCAGTAGAACAACCATCTAATGTTAATGGTAACTGATTAGTTGCAGCAGGATAAGTTAAATGAGCATTTATAATATCTTCTTTCGTTACTTCGTTTCTCCAATTTATTCCATCTACAGAAACTTGAATACCCGTTACTGTAGCAACATTAATATCCATTGTATCAATAGTAGCTCTTTTATTAGATGAAAACCATGCATAAGTAGCACTTGTACATAGAACAATAAAACCTAATAAGAGTAAAATTAATAAGGCAATTTTTTTATTCTTTTTTTCATTTTTTTTATTTTTCTTCTTTTTATTTTTTGCCATAATATCACCTATTATCCTACTATTAGTATACAATATTTAATAATCTTATTAAAGTAAAATCTCTTCCACTATACACATAAAAAAGAACTCTTTCGAGTTCTTCATTAATATATATAAATTAAGCTATAGAGAAAGCTAAATCCAATTTCATGTTTGTACCAGTTGCACCGTTTTCAGTATCAACATCTTGTCCTTCAACCCACCAGTAAACTCTGTACTTAGTTACACCAGCTGCTAAAGTAGCAAATGGAATTGGAGAAGTATTACTATAAGCTGTAGGAACAGTTGTTACAGATCCAAAATAGTTAGGATATCTAGTAGAGTTAGCAGTATTTATATATACGCCAGCTGCTGTATTGAATTGAGCTTTAACACCTTCATAAGTTAAACTACTTGGAATAGTACCAGAAACATCTAAACCATAAACACTACTTGCATTAGCTAATCCTGATTGAGTATGTGTATCAGCATTTGGTTCCCAAATAATTACATTTGAACCAGCATGTAATGCTTGAGCGTTAGCAGCAGATGCACCTGGAGCAACGTTACCTTCATATACGAATGCTACACGAACAGTATTTTTAATACCTGTGTCTGTTTGACCACTTTGAAGTACTTGATCAACTCCTGAAGTACCATCTAATACAACAGTAGTTGTAGCATCAACCTTGAAATATAAGTCGAATGCAACAAAGTACATTTTTTCTTGAGTACCACTTTCATCACATGGAATCAATGTTACACCAGCAGGTGCAGATGTACCATCAGGAACAACACCAGTACCTACACATGTTTGAGTTCTTGAAGCCTCATTAATATATGTAGTAGATAATGAATAATTACCTGATGTTTGGTCAGCACTTACTATACCATGATACATATTCATTAATCCTGTAGATGTATCAACAGCACCAACTGTAGATACGTGGTCTAAAGTATCAGGTAAAATATTTCTTACACCAGTATATTTAGCACTAGTTAAGTCGTTCTTTAATACTCTAGCTTTCCAGTTAACTGCGTCTGCAGAAATTTGTAAACCATTCATTGCGTTTACATTAACATTCAATGTTTCAACAGATACACTTCTGTTTGAAGTGAACCATGCATATGTTGACATCACTAACAATAATACTGAAAGAGATAACAACATAATTAATAATAATAATTTGTTTCTTTTATTTTTTTTGTTTCCTTTTCTCTTTGCCATAAGCTTTTCTCCTCTTAAATATTTTCATTTTCTTCAACATGCTCTTCAGTTATATCCATATGTATCTTCATTTCCCCACCAAGGATTGCATTAACACACTCAGGATCATCACCCTCAAGCCAAATAACTATTGTAATTCTATCTATTTGACCAGGTTCCATCCTAGGTCTCTCTTGAAGAATTATTATATCGTCCTTATCATTTTCACGAAACATCACAGTATCTTTTTCTGCTTCTCCAGTAACAGGACTCTTCTTTGCATATACAGCCTTATCATCATTGATGAAAATCATTATTCTAACAGCATCATCAACGTTCTTGATTACATCATCTTGAACTATTTGATACCAATAATCAATTGTTTCCGAACCCTTATTTTCTAAGAAGAACGTATAAGCAATATAATTATCACCATTATGACTTCCTTCAGCTTCTTTATCAATATCTTCTGGAAGCCAGTTTATAGATATGTTATCCATAAACGGAATCTGTTTTGCTGATAGTTTAATGACGGAACTTCGATCATTCATTGATTCATACATAATCAAGTTCGAATTTAAATAAGTATTTTTATCCATACTTATTGTGAAGTGTCCTTCATTATAAACTACATTCAGTATAAAATAAGTTATTACTAATATTAACAATAAAAGTAATAACAGCAATGGAACTACTTTTTCAAGTTTCTTTCGCCTTTTTACTTTATCAGCAGTTAATACAACTTCACCCTTCGCCATATATACTACTCTCCTTCAAGAAATGCTCACCATAAATGAGAATGGAGATAACAATATAAACAGTCACCTATCATATTGTTAATAAAATTATAACACAAACAAATATCAAAAACAATCATTTTAGTGTGTTCTCTTTACACAAATTATGTGTTATAATATCAATATGAAAATACAAAAGGAGGTACACATGGAAAATAAAAGAAAATTATTTCTCTTATTAGCTTTATTATGCTTGTTCACATGCCTCTATTTTGTTAGAACATCATACGCTAAGTACTTAACTACTGCGTCTGGTGAATTAGAAGCACGAATAGCTCGTTGGAATATTAAAGTTAATAACACAACAGTAAGAAACAATGATGTATTAACAAATGGTATTACACCAACATTTATTCATTCAGATCATATTGCTGATAATGTAATCGCTCCTACATCTCAAGGTTACTTCGATTTAACTATCGATGCCACTGATGTAGACGTATCATTTACTTATACAATAGCAATTAACCAAAGAGCTGCTTACAGTTTATTAACTGACTTTGTAGTTACTGGTTATTCTACTGATGGTGGTACAACAATTACTACATTATCAACACCAACATTAAGTGCTGATGTATTGAAAACAGATACTACAAGAGTTAAATCTTTAAGAATATATGTACAATGGCGTGAAGGTACAGGAGAAACAATGGATAATGCAGCAGATACTGCTGTAACAAATGCTTATGAAAACGTTGTTTTAGATGTAGTCATGACATTCACACAAAAAGCATCATAAAAAAAACATAATTTTGAAATTATGTTTTTTTATTTTGTCTTTTTCTATGGTGATGCAATTTGTGTAACATTAACATCTAATACTAAGAACAGCATATCTTCCCCAGGATGTGCTTGTGCATAAGCATAAGCATTTTCACCCCAAAGTGTATCTAGAGCATCATCGCCAGATTCATATGGCCATTCTACTGAGAAACTCAATGATAATGTTCCTGTCTCTGCTTGAACAACTGTATTTGGAGTTGTATATGTAATAGTAAATGGATAAGTACTATCTACATAGTTTTTCAAAGCAGTTGGATTATTATAGTATGGTGAAGTAGAATCCTCAATTGAATAAGTATTTCCCATTATTGTAATAGAGTGAATTGTAAATGTAACTCTAGCATCCAAGTCACCTTCATTAGAAATCAAAACTGTTTCACTATGTGTAGGCATTCCTGGATACAAGTCATCTAAAGTGAACTCTAATACACCATCATGTTCACCATTCATTGTTATGTTCCATGCCTTAACTTTGGCAGAAATTTCTGTACTAACAATTTGACTATAAATAAACCACGCAAACGCATTAGCAACTAGAGTGAAGAATACAAATATGAAAAAGCCGATCTTATTTCTACTAAAGAATATAGCTAGAACGCTTTTTTTCTTTTTCTTCTTCTCTGGCTCTTGCACAGATTCAATTTTTTCTTGCTCTTCCATATCGATTCTCCTTTCTATAATAACTAATTGCTATTATTATTATTATTGTTATTTCTTATCTTTTTATAATATTCAGAACTATTTCTATATTTCTTAGTTCTTACATTAACATATCTATTCTTATTCTTAGCTTTATAAGAGTTATTAACTTTTTGTTTCTTATATTGATTTGGCATTTGTCTAGGAGGAGTTCTCTTAACTTCAACTTTCTTCTTATCCTTAAGAGTAACACCAACTTGTTTTGCCTTTGGTTTTTCATTAACTACAGGTATAGCTCTTGTCTTTTCAAGAGTAGGAATAACCTTTGTCTTCTCAAGTTCTTGAACTGGCTCTTCTTCCACAATCGGAATAGCTCGCGTCTTCTCAAGAGCTTTATGACACCTTGGACCTTCTATAACTGGTAACATCTCTGTAGGTGTTTCACCATGTCCATATTTATTTGTCTTATATTCTTCAACCAATATCTTAGGTAATGCAGATGTAGGTTCATCATCTTCATCTTCATCACTTAACTTAGATACTTTAATTATTTCTATTGTAATTAAAATAGCTAATGGTACAGTAATAAATATAAATAATAAATATACATTATAAGCTATCTTTCCAAATAAACTTAGAATAATAAACTTATGTGTAACTTTACCTAATATTTGATGTTCATAAACTATAGGGTCTTCTATATTATTAGCAATACCTTTAGTATGAAATAATAACTCTGCACCTTCTCTTTCAATCTTCTCTACCCTGTGGGTAATTATTTTATCTTTAACTGTCTTATCTTCACCTTTATATGTAACAGCATCCCCAATTTTTATTTCTCCTATTGGAACCTTTTTAACTAGTAAAGTATCACCTACATTATAATTAGGCACCATACTAGATGTTGCTACAGTAAATATTCTATAACCAAAGAAATCTTTATTTCCAGATAGTTTTTGAAATGTTACTGCTAATAGTAACAATACTAATATTGCTACTAAGACAAATTCCAAAAATTTTACTGTTCGTCTAACTAAAACATTCATCTATGACAACGTTAAATTACTAATCTTAGTAATATATTTTTCAATATGTTTCTTATAAACGTTTTCAACACCTTCCATAGTGGCATTGTTTTTATATTTAACAATTGAAATTTGTTCCCCTATTAAATCTTTTAATTCTTCTTCAGTCATACTAGCATTTAGATCGACAATCTTTTCAATAACTTGTTTCATTACTCTTTCTTTCATGTTTCTAGTATCATATTCCTCTTTATTAAGAGTTAATAATGATAAGTAAGCCATTAAGAAAGCTTCATCGAACAAACTCTTTAATTCGCCATCTTCGGCGTAATTCTTATTAATAACTTCGTTTTTATCTTCATCAGCGAAGTGTTCTTGTAGGTAATTCCATAATGTAACTGCATATTGGAAGTTAGTATTTTTAAGAATAACATTTGTCTTCTTTAATGGTGGTCTAACTAATGCAACGTGTGCTCTAGCTAAATCTTTAAATACTTGTGTATTCTTTAAATCGATAATTCTTTGACATAACTTATCAACTCTTGTTAACAAGTTATCTCCGTCTTTACCACCATCGCCTTTATTTTCATGAAGGCTTGATTTCATATTTAATTCAATTGATATTCTTTCATTACCTACCATACTAGCACCTTTATATTGTAATGATTTATCATCCTTTAAATATGATGATGCTAATAT